>ERZ857998.775-NODE-775-length-42177-cov-8.086249_pt1 | contig 42177 bp, 31 predicted proteins | sample MGYA00519954_ERZ857998 | MGnify/ENA primary metagenome ERZ857998 (study PRJEB31778, sample SAMEA3449424) | human gut metagenome | biome: human gut; feature: human-associated habitat; material: faeces | place: United Kingdom | collected 2010/2012 ...
TGATGACGCCGGTGATGATGTTCGTCGTCGGGCGCTGCGTCGCAATGACGAGGTGAATGCCGACGGCGCGCGCCAACTGGGCGATTCGCGCGATCGGCGTCTCGATCTCTCGACCGGCCGTCATGATCAGGTCGGCGAACTCGTCGATGATCACGACGATATAGGGCAGATAGCGGTGTCCTTTCTGCGGATTCAGCCGGCGATGGATGAACTTGTCGTTATACTCGGTAATCTTGCGCACCTCGGCCGCGCGCAGCAAATTGTAGCGGGCGTCCATTTCGATGCAGAGCGAGTTCAGCGTATAGATCACCTTGTGCGTATCGGTGATGATCGCGTCGTCCTCGCCCGGCATCTTGGCCAGAAAATGGCGTTCGAGCTTCGAATAGAGCGTCAGCTCGACCTTCTTCGGATCGACCAGCACGAGCTTCAGCTCCGAAGGATGCTTTTTGTAGAGCAGCGACGTGATGATCGCGTTCAGGCCGACCGACTTGCCCTGTCCGGTCGCCCCGGCTACGAGCAGGTGCGGCATCTTGGCCAGATCGATCACGAACGTCTCGTCCTGAATCGTCTTGCCCAGCACGACCGGAATGTCGTACTTCGACTCCTGAAACTTCACCGACTTGATGACCGAGTACATCGACACGATCTTCTTGTCCTTGTTCGGCACCTCGATGCCGATCGTCCCCTTGCCCGGTATCGGAGCGATGATCCGGATACCGAGGGCCGACAAGCTCAGCGCGATGTCGTCCTCCAGATTCTTGATCTTGGAAATGCGCACGCCCGGCGACGGCACGATCTCGTACAGTGTCACGGTCGGGCCGATCGTCGCCTTGATTTTCTCGATGCGGATGCCGAAGTTCTCGAGCGTCTCCTTGATCCGGTTCTTGTTCTCGACGATCTCCTCGCTCGTCACGCTGACCTCGACGCTGTGGTCCTCGAGCAACTCGACCGGCGGGCGCTGGTACGACGACAGATCGAGCGTCGGATCGTACAGCGTGCTCTCGATCTCGTCCTCCGAGAGCGTCTCGTCCTGAGGCAGGCGCTCGACAGCCATATCGTCGCGCTCTTCGATCGCCGCGTCGCCCGGTACGCTGGCCACGAAACGGTCGTCCTCCGAAACGGAAGCCCCCGCCTGCGGCATGCCGACTGCGATCCGGCCTTCCGGGGAAGCCGCAACGGCAGACGTCTCGGCCGCTCTCGCTTCCTGCCCGACCGCACCGCCCGCCGCCTCTAAAGCGGCACCGGTAACCAGACCGGTCCCAGCAGCAGGATCCCGCCATCCGACCGGTACGGAATCGACGGCTTCACGCGCAGGTTCCCGCAGCGCCTCTCCGTCCCCGCTGGCATACTGGATCGTGAATCCGTCCTCGTCGACCTCGGTGCGAGGCGGCTCTTCGACGGTCAGATCCGTTACGACGAAGCCGTCGTCATCGATTTCGGTGCGGCCGGCCGGAGCGCTCTCCTCCTTCGGCACGATCGGAGGCCGCGACAGCCCCGAGCGATCGACCACCACAAAGCCGTCGTCGTCGATCAGCTCGCCCGGATAGAACGGCGTGTCGTTCCGCTCCGACGCATCGCGCACGGTGAATACGTCGTCGTCCTCGCTGCCGGCCGGCTCCGTCGCCGCATTCTCGGCAAGGCCCTCCGCGGGCTCCGTCGCCGCACTCGCAGCGACTTTCTTATTACCGCCCCTGAGCTCGTGCCGGATCATGTCGGTAGCCGTCGACGTCACGGCGCCGCCCACCTTTTTGCCGTTATCGACGATCTCCTTGCCTACGCGGTTGAGCAGCGAGATCGTATTGCGGTTGACATAGATCGCATACAGGATGATCGACAGCAGCAGCAACAGCCCGGCTCCGACGCGCCCGAGCACCGACACGAGCCAGCGCGACACTTCGATGCCCTGCTGACCGCCGAGCCCCGAGCCGAACACGGTCCAGCTATCGCCGAACAGGTAGCCGAGCGTCAGCGAGCCGAGAATCATCAGTATCAGCGTCAGCCGTACCGACTTGCGCAGCATGGCCGGCCGGAAGCGCATGATCCGAAGCGACAGGATCACCAGCACGACCGGAACGCAGAACCCGAACAACCCGAACCAGTCGCCCACGATGCAGTTGGCAAGCACCGCGCCGAGCTTGCCGCCCCAATTCATCACCGGCTGCTCGCCCGCAGCCAGCACGCGGCTCCACAGCGCGACGTTCTGATCGTCCCGCCAGTATATGAAGTACGACACGACGGCCACGCCGACGAACAGCGCGAAAAACAGCAGCGCGAAGCCGTAAATCCACCGCTTCGTGTCGCTCAGTCCCTTGACCTCGGGCTGGGAAGCCCCCGTCGTTTTCTTCTTCGTTGCCATATTCCTGCGACCACCCGGAGCGGTCATTTTTCATGTTTTCATATCTGTCTCAGTGCGCGACGACCGACGACAACGTTTTTCGGTCCGGCGGTCTCCCGCCGATTCGCCGGTATCTTACCTCGTCCTTGCCAACGCCCCGGACGCTTGCGATCCGCATCGAGCGACGGTTTTCCCCGGATCTCGCGTTTCCTGCATCCCTGTCTCCCTTGCAGTACGAATCCCGCATTCGGGAAATTTCCGAAGCCGAAGCACGGAACGAACCCGGCCTCCGTTCCGAAACAGGAAACGGCCCTGCACCGCCGTCCGGCCGCCACCTCCCCGCATTCCGCCCCGGACGACCTCCGACGCCGCAGCTCTCCCGCCTACTCGAAACGCATCGTCCGCGCTTCCTCGCTCTTGGCGACCAGCCGCTGCCGGTAAGCTTCGTCGGCACTGGTCATAAATTCGTATACGGACCGACTGCCCCCGGAAGCCTCGATTCCCCCCTCGCACAGCAGAGTCTCGGTCCGTTGCTCGACGGCCGCCGCCGGATTGACCAGACGGACGTCGCGGTCGCCGATCACGCGGTGCATCGCCTCGCTCAGAAAGGGATAGTGCGTGCAGCCGAGCACGATCCGGTCGGCTCCGGCCTCGATCATCGGCGTAAGCAGACGCTCCACCCGACGATAGGCCTCCTCGGTCCGTTCGCGGTTCCGCTCGACCAGTTCGACGAAACCCTCGCCGACTCGGGCGATGATCCGCACCCGGTCCTCGTAGCGACGCGACGTCTCGCGAAACAGCTTGCCGCGCAACGTAGCCGCCGTCGCCAAAATCCCGATCACGCCGCTACGTGACGAGAGTGCGGCTGGCTTGACGGCCGGCTCGAGCCCGACGAACGGAATCGGATAGGCGGCTCTCAGGTGATCGATTGCCATGGCCGTCGCGGCATTGCAGGCCACGACGATCAGCTTGACTCCGCGGTCGACGAGCCTTCGTACGGCGAAATCGACGGCCTCGGTCACCTGCTCGCGGGTCTTGTCCCCGTACGGGCAGTTCTTGCCGTCGCCGTAGTACAGCAGCGACTCGCGGGGCAAACGGCGGCGCAGCTCGCTCCATACGGTCAGTCCGCCCAGCCCCGAGTCGAAAACTCCTATCGGCGCGTCGTTCATCCTACTTTTTCGTTTTATCCTCGATCCAGCGGCGGGCGCTGACGAAAGCCTCGATCCACGGGGTCACCTCGTCCCCGGCCCGATCCTCGGGATAACAGGCCCAGTTCCACGGCCGGATCGCGCGCTCCAAGTGAGGCATGATGGCCAGATGGCGACCGTCTTCCGAACAGAGGGCCGCTGCGTTGTAGTCGCTCCCGTTCGGATTGGCCGGATACCGGTCGTAAGAGTAGCGGACCGGAATGCGGTAGCGACTCTCTTCGTACGGCAGACTGAAGCGGCCCTCGCCGTGAGCGACCCAGATGCCCAGTTCGCTGCCGGCGAGCGAACGCAGCATCACCGACTCGTTCGGCTCGATGCGGACGCCCACGAAAGCCGACTCGAACTTATGGCTCTCGTTGTGCAGCATGCGCGGCTTGCGCTCGTGATCGGGCGTGACGAGCCCGAGCTCGATCATCAGCTGACAGCCGTTGCAGACGCCCAGCGACAACGTGTCGGGACGGGCGTAGAACCGGTCGAGCGCCTGTTTGGCCTTCTCGTTATAGAGGAACGCTCCGGCCCACCCCTTGGCCGACCCGAGCACGTCCGAATTGGAGAATCCTCCGGGAAAGACGATCATGTTCACGTCCTCGAGCGTCTCGCGGCCCTCGATCAGGTCGGTCATGTGCACGTCCTTGACGTCCATACCGGCCAGATACATGAACCACGCCATTTCGCGGTCGCCGTTGATGCCCTTCTCGCGGATGATCGCCGCGCGGACGCCCGTCGGACAGCGGCGACTCGTTTCGAGCCCCCATTGCGACAGCTTGCCGGTGAATGTCTCCGGGAAGCGGAAACGGAGCTCCTGATTCTTATAGTTGGCAAAGCGCTCCGACGCCTTCTGCGCCCCGCTCTGACGGCGGTCGAGCAGGTAAGAAGTCTTGAACCACGTATCGCGCAGCTCGTCGATAAGCAAATCCATTTCCAAACCGTCGTGCACGAAACGGAAGCGGCGCTCGAAATTCACGTCGCCGATCACATAGGCATCCACACCGGCGAATTTCAGCTCCTCGCAGGTCCGCACGCCGTCCTCGACCTGCAGCACCAAAGCGGGCTTCTCGCTGAAAAGCAGCCGGGCGACGTCGCGCTCGCCGAGCGCGGCAAAGCTCAGATCCATGCCGCTGCGGTTGTCGGCGAACGTCATCTCGAGCAGCGCCGTCACGAGGCCGCCGGCCGACACGTCGTGCCCGGCGAACACCTTCCCGTCGCCGACGAGGCCCTGTACGGCGCCGAACGCCCGGGCGAAATAGTCGGCCGACTCGACCGCAGGCACTTCCGATCCGACGCCTCCGAGGCTCTGGAAAAAGCTGCTGCCGCCCAGCGCGAACGGCGAGCGGCTCATGTCGACGTAAACGATCTGGCTCGGACGGTGCTTCAAGGCCGGAGAAACCGCCTTCTTGACGTCCGAGACCTCGGCCGCCGAAGTGATGATGACCGTTCCCGGCGCGTAGACGAGCTCTCCGTCGCGGTACTTCTGCGTCATCGACAGCGAATCCTTGCCGGTCGGTATGTTGATTCCGAGGGCCACCGCATAGTCGCTGGCCGCCTGTACGGCCGCGTAGAGCCGCGCGTCCTCGCCCTCGTTCTTGCAGGGCCACATCCAGTTGGCGCTCAGCGAGACGGAGCGCAGGCCGCCGTCGATCGGGGCGAAGACGATATTCGTCAACGCCTCGGTAATGGCCATCTCCGATCCCCTGCGCGGATCGGCCATCGCGACGCCCACCGCATGTCCGAGCGCCGTGGCGATGCCGTGCGTACCCTGATAGTCGAGCGCGACGACGGCGCAGTCGTTCAGCGGAAGCTGTACCTCTCCGGCGGTCTGCTGCATGGCGACCTTGCCCGTCACCGAGCGGTCGACCTTGTTCGTCAGCCAGTCCTTGCAGGCGACGGCCTCCATCTGGAGCACGTTCTCGATGTAGCGGTTCAGACTGCCGGCCGTATAACGGGGCTCGGCGAACCGCTCCTCGACCGTCCGATCCGCGAGCACCGTGCGCGGCGCCTTGCCGAACATGTCTTCGAGCTTCAGGTCGATCGGCTTCTCGCCCGTGCGGTTGTCGACGAAGGTGAAGTGCATGTCGCCCGTCGCCTCGCCGATCACGTAGAACGGCGACCGCTCGCGTTCGGCGATACGCCGCAGCTTGTCTATGTTCTTCTCATCGATGACGAGCCCCATGCGTTCCTGCGACTCGTTGCCGACGATCTCCTTCGCGCTGAGCGTCGGGTCGCCGATAGGCAGCTTGTCCATGTCGATCCGGCCGCCCGTCGCCTCGACGAGCTCGCTCAGACAGTTCAAGTGTCCGCCCGCACCATGGTCGTGGATCGAGATGATCGGATTGACGCCCTCTTCCGAGATGGCGCGGATCGCATTGTAGGCCCGCTTCTGCATTTCGGGATTCGATCGCTGCACGGCATTGAGCTCGATGGTCCCCGCATACTCGCCGGTAGCCACCGACGAGACGGCGCCCCCGCCCATGCCGATGCGGTAGTTGTCGCCTCCGAGCAGCACGACGCGATCGCCCGCCTCCGGCTCGTCCTTGATGCTGTCGCGCTTACGGCCGTAACCGATGCCGCCGGCCTGCATGATGACCTTGTCGAAGCCGTATTTTTTGCCGTTCTCGAAATGTTCGAACGTCTGCAAACTACCGCAGATCAACGGCTGACCGAACTTGTTGCCGAAATCGGAAGCCCCGTTCGACGCCTTGATCAGGATGTCCTCGGGCGTCTGGTAGAGCCACTCGCGCGGCTCGGTCGCCTTCTCCCACTCGCGCCCTCCGTCCAGACGCGGATAAGCGGTCATATAAACGGCCGTGCCGGCCACCGGGAACGCTCCCTTGCCGCCGGCGATGCGGTCGCGTATCTCGCCGCCCGTACCCGTCGCCGCGCCGTTGAACGGCTCGACGGTCGTCGGGAAGTTGTGCGTCTCGGCCTTGACCGAGATCACGCTCTCGAACTCCTCGATTCGGAAGTAGTCCGACGTATCGTGCGCCGCGGGCGAGAACTGCTCGACGGCAGGCCCCTGCAGGAAAGCGCAGTTGTCCTTATAAGCCGACACGACGCGGCCCGGATGCTCCTTGGTCGTACGCTTGATCAGACCGAACAGCGTCGAGGGCATCGCCTCGCCGTTGATGACGAACTGACCGTTGAATATCTTGTGGCGGCAGTGCTCCGAGTTGACCTGCGAGAAGCCGAACACCTCGCTGTCGGTCAGCTTGCGCCCGATGCGGCGGCTGACGCTTTCCAGATAGGCGATTTCCTCGTCGCTCAGGGCCAGTCCCTCCTGCCGGTTGTACGCCGCCATGTCGTCGATGTAGACGATCGGATCGGGCTTCTTGCTGATCGTGAAGACCTGTTGGTCGATCGTGCGGTACTTGCGCTGCAGCATCGCGTCGAACGGGACGTCTTCGCTTTCCGCCTCGACGAACTGCTCGATGCGGCGGATGCCCGGCAATCCCATGTTCTGCGTGATCTCGACGGCATTCGTGCTCCAAGGCGTGATCATCTCGCGCCGGGGACCGACGAAAACTCCGTCGAGCGTCTGTTGCGCGAGCAAATCCGCGCCGCCCAAAAGCCACCGCAGGCTGTCCGTCTGCTCGGCAGAAAGTGCCGCGTCGGCCTGCACGGCGTACACGGTACGGTCTTTCCTGAAAAATAGTATCATCCTGACTATGTATGTTCGTTATATCGATCGTCTCTGCTGCCGTCCGCTCCGGCAAATCCTTTCCTTCCGGCGCCCCTGCGGCTCCGATCTGCACCGGAAGCGCTTCGGCCGCCGGCCCGGCCTGCCGGGTCCGTGAATGCTTCTCCGGATTCCGTCCTACGGCATCGGCTCCGCAAGGCATTTCCTGCGCTCCGGCGGAACACGGTGCAAAGTTACGCTATCGCGCCGAACAAACAAAGCGCAAGCGCAAAGTTCCGGACCCGGAATCGGGTTCCCAGCCGACGAAGCCGCCGGTCTCCGGCCCCCCCGCTGCGACAGCCCGGAAAAACCGAACTATCCCGCAGACCGTGCCGCGATTCGGCCCTCGCTCTTCTTCGCGCGGCAGCACAGCTTATGCAGCCATCCGGCAGCCGATGCCCCGCGCATATTCCGGACATCAGCGGTCCCGGCGCGCGGTCTCGTCGGCCCCGCAATGCTCCAAATACGACACGACGTGGCTCACCACATAGTCGTCGCTCACGCCGTCGCAACCGATCACGAGCCGGGCCTGCGAATAGAACGGTTCCCGCTTGCGGATATTCTCGCGGATATATTCGACCAGCTCGTCCTCGCTCTTGTCGCGCAGCAGCGGGCGCTTGGCGCGGCCATGCTCCAGACGGACCGCCAGTTTCTCGGCGCTCATCTGAAAATAGATCGTCCGGCCCGCGCGGTTCATCGCCTCCATGTTGTCGAAGAAACAGGGCGTTCCGCCCCCGGTCGCGACCACCGCATCGTCGTAGGACGAAATCACTTCGGCGAGCGTATCGCGCTCCATGCGCCGGAATCCGTCTTCGCCGAACGTTTCGAAAATCTCGCCGACGCGCTTGCCGCAATGCTCCTCGATCAGCGCGTCCATATCCAGAAGCGGCTTGCCGAGCCGGCGGGCCAAAGCCCGCCCGATCGTGCTCTTGCCGCACCCCATGTATCCTACCAGAAATATCAGCATGCCCCTAAACCTCTCCGAGGGCCGCCCGGACGGCCCTCGCATAACATTCGTCGAACGGCAGCCCTTTCCGGAAAGATGGTCTGCCGTCGCCCGCAAGCCTCCGCTCAAAACAGTTCCATTTGTCGCCCGTTGCCCTTCTCTTCTTCGCCGGCCACGTCGAACTCGACCGTATCGCCGGCCACGTAATTCTTGGGCTCGGGCTTTCTCGCCGCCGGACTCTCCTTTCCGGAAACGCCGGCCGATGCCGCATCCGTTCCGGCCCCCTCGCCGGAAGAACCGTTCCCCGGATCGTCCTCTCCGGACGGTTCCTCGGGACGAGGCTCCCGCTCGATCGGATCGGTAAAGACGATCCGGCCGACCTCGAGCGTCGTCACGCGCTTGCCTTTGGCCCGGTGACTCTTGACGCCGATGAACTCGTCCACGTCGATCGTATCGTCGGGCCGGCCGGCATTATGTCCCGCATAGCCGACCAGCAGCCGGGGATAGCGGTCGCCGCTGATCGCCACGAGCGACGCTCCGGCCGCCTCGTCGACGAAACTCTGCATCCGGTCGCTCGGCTCGGCCGTGAAGCGCTTGACGTAATAGTAGTTCTGCTCGCCGTCGAAGTAGACGACCGAGTATATGCGGCCCGGATCGTACTTCTCGACGCGGATCGTCTCCTCCGGGAAGTGAACGCCCAGATCGTAGCCCGTCGTATAGTAAAGGCCCTTGCCCGTCATCACGATCAGCCTGTCGTCGCCCGAGAACTCGCCCAGCAACTCGCCCCGGCCGTCCGTGTTGAGCCGCCGGATCTCGTCGTCGTACCACACGCTGATGCCGCCGAGCGTCGACGCGCCGCGCTCCTTGAGCACGATCTTGTGAATCGCATAGCGCGTGAACAGATTGCCCTGCGACTGCCGGCCCTTGATGGCCAGCTCGCCGAAATTCAGATCAACGATCAGCTTCTTGAGCCTCGGTCTCGGCTTGAAGTAGACTTTCAGCACCTCGGCCTCGCCGTTCGGATTGACGCTCATGTAGAGAATCTCGCTGCGCGGCGTGCCTTTGGTCAGGTCGTACTCGCGGTCGCGCGTAATGCCCTTGATCGCGCAGCGCTTCATCATCAGCGGGCCGCCGCGGCCGTCGCGGTAGAGCACGTTATAAATCGTCCGCTCATCGTTGCGCTTGAAAATGCCTATATAGTAGATGTTCTTCGCAAAGAACGCCTTTTCGCTCACTTTCGTAATGACGTACTTGCCCTCCTTGGTCACGACGATCACGTCGTCGATGTCCGAACAGTCGCATACGAACTCGTCCTTGCGCATGGCCGACCCGATACCGAAAAAGCCCTCGGCCCGGTCGACGTACAGCTTGGCGTTCGCTACGACGACCTTCGTCGCTTCGATCGAGTCGAACTCGCGCAGCTCGGTCCTCCGCTCGCGGCCCCGGCCGTACTTTTCCTTGATCCGGCGGAAGTAGGCGATCGTGAAATCGGTCAGTGTCGCCAAATGTCGTTTCACCTGCGCGATCTCCTGCTCGACGCTCTTCACATGCTCGTCGGCCTTGAAGGAGTCGTAGCGCGAAATGCGGATCATGCGCAGCTCGGTCAGCTTCACGACGTCGTCGAGCGTGATCTCGCGGCGCAGCAGATGCGCGAAAGGCTTCAGTCCCTCGTCGACGGCGGCATAGGCCGCCTCGCGCGAAGTCGCCTCCTCCATGCGCTGGTAAATCTTGTTCTCGATGAAAATCTTTTCCAGAGACGACATATGCCAGTCCTGCTCCAACTCCTCGAGCCGGATTTCCAGCTCGCGGCGCAGCAATTCCCGCGTGCGGTCGGCGCAGCGGCGCAGAATCTCGTGCACGCCCATGAAGTGCGGCTTGTCGTCCATGATGACGCACGAATTCGGCGATATGGAGACTTCGCAGTCGGTGAAGGCGTACAGCGCGTCGATCGTCCGGTCCGACGACTCGTCGTTGCTGACGTGGATGATGATCTCGACCTGATCCGAAGTGTTGTCGTCGACTTTCTTGATCTTGATTTTACCCTTGTCGTTGGCTTTGATGATCGATTCCTTGATCGACTCGGTCGTCGTGCCGTAGGGTATCTCGGTGATCGCGAGCGTCCGCTTGTCGATCTTGTTGATCCGCGCGCGGACCTTGACCGCCCCGCCGCGCAATCCGTCGTTGTACCGCGTCACGTCGCACAGCCCGCCCGACGGGAAATCGGGATAGAGCTCGAACGGCTCGCCGCGCAAATAGGCGATCGACGCGTCGACCAGCTCGTTGAAATTGTGCGGCAGGATTTTCGACGCCAGTCCGACGGCGATTCCCTCGACGCCCTGCGCGAGCAGCAGCGGAAACTTGACCGGAAGCGTCACGGGCTCCTGATTGCGGCCGTCGTAGGAGAGCATCCACTCGGTGGTCTTCGGATTGAACACGACGTCGAGCGCGAACTTCGACAGCCGCGCCTCGATGTACCGCGGCGCAGCGGCTCCGTCGCCCGTCAGGATGTTTCCCCAGTTGCCCTGACAGTCGATCAGCATATCCTTCTGACCGAGCTGCACGAGCGCGTCGCCGATCGAAGCGTCGCCGTGCGGATGGTACTGCATCGTCGAGCCGATGATATTGGCGACCTTGTTGTAGCGTCCGTCGTCGAGTTTGCGCATCGCATGCAGGATGCGCCGTTGCACCGGCTTCAGTCCGTCGTCGACGTGAGGCACGGCACGTTCCAGAATCACATACGAGGCATAGTCCAAAAACCAGTCCTTGTACATGCCCGTCAGCTTTCGCCGGTCGGCCCCGTCGCCCGTCAGCCGGCCGAACTTGGCCGGACGGCCCGTCTCGGATGCTTCCGCAACGGTCTCCGCCTCGCCCGCAGCCGAAGCCTCCGCCCCGCCGTCGTCCGGCGCAGCGCTCTCCGCGACGGTTCCCTCCCGAACGCCTGCGCCGTCGTCGCCCGCGCCGGGCTCCCGCAATCCGAGGTCCTCGGGATTCGCGGACAGTTCCTTTTCGTTGTCTTTATCGCTCATGTTCATCGTTTGCTCTTGGAAGTCGTCAAATCAAATCCTCGACATAGTCGGCCTCGATGCGCAGGTTGCCGATGATGAAGCCTTGCCTCTCGGCGCTGTTCTTGCCCATGTAGAACTCGAGCAGATCGCAGATCGGATCGTCCTTGGTCATCCGCACCTTGTCCAGCCGCATATCCTCGCCGATGAAGTTCTTGAACTCGTCGGCCGAGATTTCCCCGAGGCCCTTGAAGCGCGTGATCTCGGGGTTCGGCCCGAGTTGGCTCACGGCCCGCAGGCGCTCCTCCTCGCTATAGCAGTAGCGCGTCTCCTTTTTATTGCGCACGCGGAACAGCGGCGTCTGCAAAATATAAAGGTGTCCCGAGCGGATCACGTCGGGAAAGAACTGCAGGAAAAACGTCAGCAACAGCAGCCGGATGTGCATTCCGTCCACATCGGCATCCGTCGCTACGATAATCTTGTTGTAGCGCAGGTTGTCCATGTCCTCTTCGATGTTCAGCGCGGCCTGCAGCAGATTGAACTCCTCGTTCTCGTAAACGATCTTCTTGGTCAGCCCGTAACTGTTGAGCGGCTTGCCGCGCAGGCTGAACACGGCCTGCGTGTTCACGTCGCGCGACTTGGTGATCGACCCGCTCGCGGAATTCCCCTCGGTGATGAAAATCATCGACTCCTCGGCCCGCTCGTTCTTGTCGGTGAGGTGGATACGGCAGTCGCGCAGCTTCTTGTTGTTGAGGCTCACCTTCTTGGCCATCTCGCGCGCCTTCTTCTGGATGCCGGAGATCGCCTTGCGTTCCTTCTCGCTTTCCTGAATCTTCCGCAGCAGCACGTCGGCCGTCTCGGAATGTTTGTGCAGATAGTTGTCGAGCTCGGTTTTCAGAAAATCGACGACGAAGTTGCGCACCGTCGGCCCGTCGGGTCCCATATCCTTCGATCCAAGTTTCGTCTTGGTCTGCGATTCGAACATCGGTTCCTCGACCTTGACGCTGATTGCCGCGATGACCGACGTGCGGATGTCCGCCGCATCGAAATCCTTGCGGTAGAACTCCTTGATCGTCTTGGCAATCGCTTCCCGGAACGCGGCCTGATGCGTCCCGCCCTGCGTCGTGTGCTGTCCGTTGACGAACGAATAGTACGTCTCGCCGTAGCCGTGCCCGTGCGTGATCGCCACCTCGATATCGGTCCCCGTCAGGTGAATCGGCGGATAGAGCGGCTCCTCGCCCAAATTCTCGTTGAGCAGGTCCAGCAGGCCGTTGCGCGACACGAAAGCCTGCCCGTTGACGCGGATCGTCAGCCCGGCGTTCAGATAGGTGTAGTTGCGGATCATCGTCTCGACGTACTCCATGTGGTAGGCATACTCGCCGAATACGCTCCGGTCGGCCACGAACGACACGCTCGTGCCGTTGCGGTCGCCGACGCCGCTCTCGGACGTGTCCGATATCTCCTCGCCTGCCTCGAAACGCACGGTGCGCGCCTCGCCGTCGCGGACGCTGCGGATCGTGAACTCGCTCGACAGCGCGTTGACGGCCTTGATGCCGACGCCGTTCAGGCCGACGGATTTCTTGAAAGCCTTCGAATCGTACTTGGCTCCGGTGTTCATCTTCGAGGCGACGTCCACGAGCTTGCCGAGCGGAATGCCGCGCCCGTAGTCGCGCACCGACACGCGGCCGTCGTCCCCGACCGTGACGTCGATCGTCTTGCCGAAACCCATCATATACTCGTCTATCGAGTTGTCAAGCACCTCTTTGATCAGGATGTATATGCCGTCGTCGGCCGACGTGCCGTCGCCGAGCTTCCCGATATACATGCCCGGGCGCCGGCGGATATGCTCCTTCCAGTCGAGCGTCCGGATATGCTCGTCGCCGTAGTCTGCTGCTGCGTTCATGTTCGTTCCTTTCTTCGGATGCGGGACCTTCCCGCGTTATGACGATTCCTCAAAATATTCTATTTCCCTTCGGAAAGCATCCGTCCGTGCGCCTCCTTCATCAACGCTTCGGTCCGTCCGGCCAGCTCCCGGGCTTCCGAGGAAGCGACCCGCTCGGGCGGAATCGGATCGAGCACCCGCACGCGGAAGGTGTGCGGCATCCGCACGCGCCAGCCTTTCATCAGGCTCCACGTGCCGTCGATCACGACAGGCTGTATGCCGACGCCCGCACTCTTCGCCACCAGAAAAGCCCCGTCCTTGAAGCGGCCAATCTCGCCGGTCCGCGTCCGCGTCCCTTCCGGGAACACGATGACCGAAGTACCTCTCGACAGGCGCTCGACGCAGCGTTCCATCATCCGCTTGGCGCTGCGGCGCGATCCGCGTTCGACCGGGATATCGCCGTGCATCCACAGCACCCAGCCGAAGATCGGCATCTTCTGCACCTCTTTTTTCGACACCCACTTGAAGTTGAGCGGCAGCACGTACATCAGCGGAATGTCGAGCATCGACTGATGATTCGTCACGATGACCCACGGACGGCTCCGATCGATCTTCTCCCGGCCTTCGACCCGCAGCTTCCATAGCGGGCACAACCGGAAGATCCCGTACGACCAGACGCGCGACGCCCAATGCAGCGCCACCCGTTCCTTATCGAAAAAAACGGTCAGCGCAAAAAGAACGGCGAACGGGACGAAACAGATCACCGTGAAGAGCGACAGAAGCAGATAGTAGATCGCAGAGGCCATATCGGCGCAGATTTTCCCATGTTAATCCTGCAAGTTTAGCACATTTTTTCGGTTTTTCCGACGCTGCGGCTGCGCAGTTATCAACATTTAATCAATTCCGGAAAGGTGTTCGGCTTGCTTCGCTCCGACACGTCGCCGCACACAATACATTGACCATGAGCACAATTCGCATCGCAATCCGGCTATCGAGCCGACAACGGCTCCCGGACGGTCAGCACCGAGTCGCCTCCGGACCTGCGAAACCGCGGAACTTTCTGTCGCCGCCGGCCCGGCGGAAGCCTCTCAAAAAGCGCGGCAAAGTTGGCCGTTTCAAAAAAATCTCAGATATTTGCATGTCATGGAAAACGCACCGAAGATCACGCTGGAACAAATCCAGGCCCCCATAGCCGACCGGATACGCAGCTACGAGCGGTACATCGCGTCGATCCTGCATAGCGACAACGCCTATGTCGGCTCGATCAGCGACTACATCCTCGGCAACCGGGGCAAGCAGCTCCGCCCGCTGCTCGTGCTGCTGTCGGCCGCCCTGCACGGCGAGATCGGCCAGCGGAGCTACATGGGCGCGTCGCTGGTCGAGATGATCCATACGGCCTCGCTGATCCATGACGACGTCGTCGACGAGGCTTACGTCCGACGCGGCAAGCCGTCCGTCAACGCGCTGTGGCACGCCCGGACGGCCGTTCTGATCGGCGACTACATTTTCGCGCGCACCTATCACGTCTGCCTGCAAAACAAGGGCTGGGACATGCTGACCGAGGTCACGCGTTCGATCCACGAGGTGAGCGAGGGAGAGCTGATCCAGACCGAGCAGACCGAGAAACTGGCGATGACGCGCGAAATCTACTACGACATCATCTATAAGAAAACCGCCGCGCTGCTCGGCGCCTGCGGAGCCACCGGGGCGATCTCGGTCGGTGCGGACGAAGAGCACGTAAACCGGATGCGCGAGTTCGGCAACAACCTGGGCGTCGCCTTCCAGATCAAAGACGACATACTGGATTATTCGCCTATGGAAGTGACCGGCAAGCCCACCGGCGGCGACATGCGCGAGCGCAAGATCACGCTGCCGTTGCTCTACGTGCTCGAGCAAAGCACGCCGGCCGAACGCGACCTGCTGCTCGCCAAGCTGAGCGACGTGCGCAACAGCCCGGACCATGTCGAATACCTGTGCCGCGCAGTCGAGCGGGGGGGCGGGTTGGACCACGCCCGGCAGTGCATGGCCGAGTACCGCGACAAGGCGCTCGCCTTTTTGGAAGGATACCCCGATTCGGACGTACTGCATTCGCTGCGCTTGTTCGCCGACTTCGTTCTCTCGCGGGACAAATAGCCGCTCCTGCGCCGGGCTCTCCCGTAGCCGCCGCGCCGAAGCGCGGGTCAGGACCGGAGGCGCGCCTCTAAAACAAAACCGACATGGAAACCCTGCTCCGATATTTTCCCGACCTGACCGCCGCGCAGCGCGAGCGCTTCGCCGTGCTCGACGAGGCGTACCGGACATGGAACGAACGCATCAACGTCATCTCGCGCAAGGACATCGATCGGCTCTACCCGCACCATGTGCTGCACTCGCTCGCCATCGCGAAAGTCTGCGCGCTGCGTCCCGGCGCGCGCGTGATGGACGTAGGCTGCGGCGGGGGCTTCCCCGGCATCCCGCTGGCCATACTCTTCCCGGAGGCGCGGTTCACGCTGGTCGACTCGATCGGCAAGAAAATACGCGTCGTCGACGAGGTGATCCGCGCTACGGGCCTGAACAACGTCCGTACCGTACACGGCCGGGCCGAGCAGGTCGGCGGCCGCTTCGATTTCGTCGTCAGCCGGGCCGTCACCGAAATGAAGACGTTCATCGGCTGGGTATGGGACAAGATCGACCGCGGCGAGGCGGCCGGCACGCTGCCCAACGGCATCCTGTACCTGAAGGGAGGCGACTTGAAAGACGAGCTGCAAGCCGCCGGCAAGCCGTACAGAACGTACGAAATCGCCGATTTCTTCGACGGGGAATTTTTCGAGACCAAAAAGGTCGTCTATTTCGGCCGATGAGCTACTGTGCTGAAACTGTGCGGGAAGTGTCCTGCGAAAAATCGCGGAAAAGTTTTTTTATAAACAAAAATGTTTTTACCTTTGCACTCCGCCGTGCCTACGGCCCCGTCGCTCGCATTTTCGGGCGCGGGCGGCAGGGGAAACGAACGACTTTACGGGAAATAAATATATAAATCATAACCGCGATGAAAAGGACTTTTCAACCTTCACAGAGAAAGAAGATCAACAAGCACGGCTTCCGTGAAAGAATGTCGACCGCCAACGGCCGCAAAGTGCTTGCCGCCCGCCGCGCGAAAGGCCGCAAGAGACTGACCGTATCCGACGATACCCGCTGGAAATAGTCTCCGGCCGCAACGAATGTGAGGGCTGCTCATCCGGGCAGCCTTTTCTCTGTCCCGAAACCCGACTCATGTTCGACTTGACCGACCCGCTGAAAGGAATCGCCGCCGAAATCGACGCAGGACGACGTATCACGCCGGACGAAGCGCTCGCGCTCGCGGAGCAAGCCCCGCTGGCCCTGCTGGGGCTGCTGGCCGTGCGCGTCAAGGAACGCAAAAGCGGCAAAAAAGTATATTATAACCGGAATTTTCATATCGAGCCGACGAACGTCTGCGTGTTCAACTGCCGTTTCTGCTCGTATCGCCGGCCGGCCGGCTCGCCCGAGGCTTGGGATTACGACGAGCGGGAAATACTCTCCCAAGTCGAGGCACACCGCGACAGCGGCGCGACCGAAGTGCATATCGTCGGGGGCGTGCATCCGCGCAACGACCTTTATTATTACGCCGACCTGATCCGGAAGATCAAACGCATCATGCCTCAGGCGTCGGTCAAGGCGTTCACGGCGATCGAGCTCGCGTACATGATCCGTCAGGCGGGCCTCGCTCCCCGCGACGGACTGCTGCTGCTCAAGCAATCGGGCATGGAAGCGATTCCGGGCGGAGGAGCCGAAATCTTCGCCGAGCCTATCCGCTCGCGCATCTGCCCCGAGAAAGGCACGGCCGACGAGTGGCTCTCGATGCACCGCGAGGCGCACCGGATCGGTATCCCGACCAACGCGACGATCCTGTACGGGCACATCGAGAGCTGGGAAGACCGCATCGACCACCTCGACCGGCTGCGCTCGCTGCAGGACGAAACGGGCGGATTCAACGCCTTCATTCCGCTCAAGTACCGCAGCCGCAACAATTCGATGTCCGGAATCGGCGAAGTCAGCGTTGTCGAAGACATGAGGATGACGGCTCTGGCGCGCATCTATCTCGACAATTTTCCGCACGTCAAGGCCTACTGGCCGATGTTCGGCAAGACGACCGCCCAGATCGCGCTCGCTTTCGGAGCCGACGATATGGACGGCACGATCGACGACAGCACGAAAATCTACTCGATGGCCGGGGCCGAGGACCAGTCCCCGACCATGACGACCGCCGAGATGGAGCGGACGATACGCTCGGCAGGCTACGAGCCGGTCGAGCGCGACACGTTCTACCGTCCGGTCCGGAGAACGACCGATTGATCCGACGACCGCCGGTATCCCGCCGGTCGCAGCCGCGATGAACCCGGAGTTCCGGGACGGCATATCCGAAAAAATATAGTATATTTACGCCGAACTGCGGCAGGCTCCCGGAGAAACGGCGAAGTTCCTGCCGCAAACCGGTTGCCCGCGCGCTCCGGACCGATCCGAACGAAACGATGGAACCTAAGAACAGAACGCCCCGTCGGAGCACGGCCTCCGACAACGGACGCAGGCGGAACGGTCCTGCGTCCCCGCGACAAAAAAATACCGTATCACGACCCCGATCGTTTTCAGACATGAACCCTCTGCTAAAACTCGCCCGGCGCATCAACTCCAGCGTCATCGCGCGCAATCTGGTGCTGGCCGCCTGCGCGATCATCGTCTTCGTCTTCGTCGTCAACCTGTTGCTGAATCTGTTCACGCGGCACGGACAGGTACGGGTCGTACCCGACTTCAGCCACATGACCGTCGAGGAAGCCGCGCACGCAGGCAAAGAGGCATCGCTGAAAATCGAGATCAACGACTCGCTTTACGTGCCGGCCTATCCGGGAGGAGTCATTCTCGAACAGACGCCGGCCCCCGGCGAAAAGGTAAAGTCCGGGCGTCATATTTTCGTCACGATCAACTCGTTCCGCCAGAAAATGGTCGACGTGCCCTACGTGACCGGCTTCTCGCTGCGTCAGGCGAAGAACAACCTCGACATAGCCGGGCTCGGCATCAAGGAGCTGATCTACCGCGACGACATCGCCACGAACTACGTGCTCGAGGAGCGCTGCGGCGGCAAGGTGGTCGGTCCGTCGAGCCGGATGCAGGCCGAAATCGGATCGGGCGTCACGCTGATCGTCGGCAGGGCCCCCGACGCGGCCGTGCCTCAGGTTCCCAAGCTGGTCGGTTTCTCGGCCCGCGAAGCGAAGAACCGGCTGTGGGAAGCCGGATTCAACATCGGCAAGATTACGACCGGCGACGGCATCGATGCGCTGAACGAACACGAGGCCAAGGTATACAAGCAGAGTCCCGCCACGGGAAGCCGGCAGGCCCTCGGCACGCAGGTGCGCATCTGGCTCACGCTCGACGAGGAGCAGTTGGCCAAGGGACACAAACAATCGGACCGCGACGCGCGAGCCGCAGCCAAGGCGCTGGCCGACAGTTTGGAAGAAGCCGCATTCAACAACGCCGAATAATTTTTCCATGAGCGAGGAGGAACTGGACGACCTTTCGATGCCGGAAGAGATCGGCGAGACCGACTCTCAGGACGAAATGTACGAGCACTTCAGCGTGACCGTCGACAAAGGTCAGGGCATGCTGCGGATCGACAAATTCCTGACCAACCGGATGGAGGGCGTCTCGCGCAACCGTATTCAGGCCGCAGCCGACGCGGGGAACATCCTGGTCGGCGGCACTCCCGTCAAGTCGAGTTACAAGGTCAAGCCGCTCGACCGCATCTCGATCGTAATGCCGTACCCGTTGCGCGAACTGGAAATCGTCCCCGAGAACATTCCGCTCGACATCCGCTACGAGGACGACGACCTGATCATCGTCAACAAGCCGGCCGGCATGGTCGTACATCCGGGGCACGGCAACTACACGGGAACGCTCGTCAACGCGCTCACGTACCACCTCAAGGATCTGCCGCTGTTTCAGAGCGGGGACATGCGAGCCGGGCTCGTCCACCGCATCGACAAGAACACGTCGGGCATTCTGGTCATCGCGAAGAACGAGCGGGCGCACGCCCGGCTGGCCAAGCAGTTTTTCGACCATTCGATCGACCGGGTCTACCACGCGCTGGTATGGGGCAACATGGAGTCCGACGAAGGCACCGTGACCGGAAACATCGGCCGCAGCCTGCGCGACCGGATGAAGATGGCCGTATTTCCCGACGGCGAATCGGGCAAGCATGCCGTCACGCACTACCGCGTGCTCGAGCGGCTCGGCTACGTGAACCTCGTCGAGTGCCGCCTCGAAACGGGGCGCACGCACCAGATCCGCGTCCACATGGAGTATATCGGACACCCGCTGTTCAACGACGAGCGATACGGCGGCGACCGGATACTGAAAGGAACGACCTTTTCGAAATACCGGCAGTTCGTCGAGAACTGCTTCCGCCTGATGCCCCGTCACGGCCTGCATGCCCGCAGCCTCGGCTTCGTCCATCCGACGACCGGGGAGAACGTACATTTCGAGAGCGAGATGCCCGACGACATGCGCTCGGTCGTCGAACGCTGGCGGAACTATGTCGCAGGACGGGAAAGCACCGGAGAATAGCCGCGCCGTCCGCACCGGTCCCCGGTATCCGATCCTCCCCGGCGTCCGGTCCCTCGCTCCGGCCCCACGCAAATAACGGCACGGACCCGGCTGCCGCGCGATTTTCCCGAACGACGGAACAGACCGGCTGCAAGAACGTCACGACAAGCCGGGCTTTCCTACGGCTCCGCAGATTCCCCTTCTGTCCGCCTTTTCCCCGGACGAACAGACTGCACGCGATTTCCGAATCGCCGATTCGGGAATTCATATTTTTATCCGTCGGATTACAGCGGCTTACCCTTATTTATTCTATTTTGCCTCATACCGCTTTGGCATAAAAGCGCTCAGGCGATCTATGTTCTATCCTTCGGACTATACGGCCACCGCTTTCTATTTAGGCTATCGCCCCCTCTTTTTCCACGCCGCGTCCCCGTAAAAGCGTTTAGAAAACGCCATACGGAACGGATTCCCGAAAAACGAGCGCATCGGGACAACCCTGCCGACGGCATGGAGCCGGCCGACGCACATTCCATGCAAACACGACATCCCGAAATACAGCGCCGATCCCGCCGAGCGCATTCTTACTACGAAACGGGAACTTCGGATATCCGCCGGCCGACGGACTTTCCGCTTCAACCGGCATACCGCCATCACGGCAGGGAAACGCCGGACAAGGAGAACCCCGGCTGCCGCGACGGCTGAACACGCATGCCCCGCCCCGTCCGAAGCAACGACTCGCATCCCGGCACGACTCGGCGGCGCAACGGCAGCCGGTCCTCGACGGACCGCCCCGCCTACCGCGGCTCCATACGACGGAAATGACAAATGGTCCGATCGGATTCATCGTTCGGGAACGGAGCGCCCGTCGTTCCCGCTTTTTCTTAGGGAAAACGCACAAAAGGTCATCCGGAACACAGCGGGTAGGAACCCGATGCTTCCGACAAGAGAACCGTTCGGCAGTTCCCTCCCTCAAAAACAAAAATCACCCCTACCGGAGATTGTTCCGACAGGGGTGAAATCGTAAAACCGGACCGTCGGACGGCCCTTTCCGTTCCGGACCGCCGAACGATCGGGAAAGCGTTAGTCCTTCAGCTTGGCCGACAGGAACTCACGGTTGAGCCGAGCGATGTGGGCGATCGAGATGCCTTTCGGGCACTCGGCCTCGCAGGCGCCCGTGTTCGTGCAGGCGCCGAAGCCCAGCTCGTCCATCTTGGCCACCATCGCCTTCGCACGACGCGCGCCCTCGACACGGCCCTGCGGCAGCTTAGCGAGCGACGACACGCGAGCTGCGACGAACAGCATGGCCGATCCGTTCTTGCAGGTAGCCACGCAAGCGCCGCATCCGATGCACGCGGCCGCATCCATGCTCTCGTCGGCATCGGGCTTCGGAATCGGAATCGTATTCGCGTCGGGCACTCCGCCGGTTCCGACCGAGACGAAACCGCCGGCCTGCAGAATCTTGTCGAACGCGCTGCGGTCGACGGCCAGGTCCTTGATAACCGGAAACGCGCGCGAGCGCCACGGCTCGATGGTGATCGTCTCGCCGTCGTGGAACTTGCGCATGTGCAGCTGGCAGGTCGTGATGTCCTCGTCGGGCCCGTGCGCGTGGCCGTTGATGTGCAGCGAGCACATGCCGCAGATGCCCTCGCGGCAGTCATGGTCGAACACGACGGGCTCCTCTCCCTTGTGGATCAGGTCGTTGTTCAGGATATCCAGCATTTCGAGGAACGAAGTGTCGGGAGAAATGTTCTCGACCGTATAATCGACGAACTTTCCCTGAGAATGGGCGTTTTTCTGACGCCATATTTTCAATTTCAAATTCATGGTCTTTCTTGTTTAGCGATTAACTCATTCGATGATACGGCGCAGATTAGTCCTTGTAGTTGCGCTGAGCCAAATGCACGGCCTCGAACACGAGCGGTTCCTTGACCAGAACGGGCTCCTTGTCGTCCCCGGCATACTCCCAGCCGGCCACGTAGAGGTAATTCTCGTCGTCGCGCTTGGCCTCGCCCTCGGGAGTCTGCATCTCGACCCGGAAGTGACCGCCGCACGACTCGTTGCGGTTCAGACCGTCGCGGGCCATCAGCTCGCCCAGTTCGAGGAAGTCGGCCAGCCGGAGCGCCTTCTCGAGCTCCTGATTGAACTCCTTGTCGGAACCCGGAACACGGACGTTGGCCCAAAACTCCTTACGAAGCGCCTGAATCTCGACGATCGCCTTCTCGAGGCTCTCCTTCGTGCGGGCCATGCCGACGTTTTCCCACATGATGTGACCGAGCTTCTTGTGCAGTTCGTCGACGGTATCCTTGCCCTGAATCGACAGCAGCTTCGCGATCCGGTCGCGGACGCTCTTCTCGGCCTCGTCGAACTCGGGCGTGTCGGTCTTCACCTTCGGGGACTGGATTTCATGAGAGAGATAATCGCCGATCGTGTACGGAAGCACGAAATAGCCGTCGGCCAAACCCTGCATCAGCGCCGAGGCGCCCAGACGGTTGGCTCCGTGATCGGAGAAGTTGGCCTCGCCGATGGCGTACAGGCCGGGGATCGTCGTCATCAGGTTGTAGTCGACCCAGATGCCGCCCATCGTGTAGTGCACGGCCGGGAAGATCTGCATCGGCTCTTTGTAGGGATTCACGTCGGTGATCTTCTCGTACATCTGGAACAGGTTGCCGTAGCGCTCGCGGATCGTCTGCTCGCCCAAACGCGCAATCGCGGTCGAGAAGTCGAGGAACACGGCCAGACCGGTCTCGTTCACACCGAAGCCCGCGTCGCAACGTTCCTTGGCGGCGCGCGACGCCACGTCGCGAGGCACCAGATTGCCGAAAGCCGGATAGCGGCGCTCCAGGTAGTAATCGCGGTCTTCCTCGGGAATCTGCGAAGGCTTGATCTTTTTCGCGCGCAGCTTTTCGACATCCTCCTTCTTCTTGGGAACCCAGATACGGCCGTCGTTTCTCAGCGACTCGGACATCAGCGTCAGCTTCGACTGCTGCGTACCGTGCACCGGAATACAGGTCGGGTGGATCTGCGTGAAGCACGGGTTTGCGAATACGGCGCCTTTCTTATAGCACTGCCATGCGGCCGAGCCGTTCGAGTTCATCGCGTTGGTCGACAGGAAGAAGACGTTGCCGTATCCACCCGTAGCCATGACGACCGCATGGGCGCCGAAACGCTCGATCTCGCCCGTCACCAGATTGCGCGTGATGATACCCCGGGCCTTGCCGTCGACCATGACCAGCTCGAGCATCTCGTGGCGGGGATAGCTCTTGACGGTTCCGGCGGCGATCTGACGGTTCAACGCGGCATAGGCGCCCAGCAGCAACTGCTGTCCGGTCTGACCCCGGGCATAGAACGTACGCGATACCTGCGCACCGCCGAACGAACGGTTCGCAAGCAGTCCGCCGTACTCGCGGGCGAACGGAACGCCCTGAGCGACGCACTGGTCGATGATCGAGTTCGACACCTCGGCCAGACGGTATACGTTCGCCTCGCGGGCCCGGTAGTCGCCGCCCTTGATCGTATCGTAGAACAGGCGGAATACCGAGTCGTTGTCGTTCTGGTAGTTCTTGGCCGCATTGATACCGCCCTGAGCCGCGATGCTATGCGCGCGACGCGGCGAATCGCTGATGCAGAATACCTTGACGTTGTATCCCAACTCGCCGAGCGAAGCGGCGGCCGAAGCGCCGCCCAGGCCGGTGCCTATGACGATGATGTCGAGTTTTCTCTTGTTGGCGGGGCTGACCACCTTGATCGCCGCCTTATGCTTGCTCCATTTTTCGGCCAACGGCCCCTGAGGAGCTTTCGATTCTAACTTAATCATGATTTCGTCTCTTTATTGTTTTTCAGTCCGTCAAAAAATGGATACATACTTAGAAGCCGGCGCACGATCCGCCGCAGACGCCGAGGCTGCGCAGATAGAACACGATCACGACGAGCGCGAAGCAAAGGAACACGATCGTGGCTACGACGTTGGCGATACGCTTGAGCCGCGGAAGCCACGTCTGGTTATCCCAGCCGATCGTATGGAAAGCGCTCCAGAATCCGTGCGTCAGGTGAAACCATATGGCGGCGAACCAAACGAGGTAGATGATGCAGTAGACCGGGCTGCTGAACAGCGCCGCGATGTAGGCCGCGCCATCGGCGGGCGGGAAGGGACCGAGCTCGTGGTTGCCGATGATCTCGGCGAACTGCATGTTGTACCAGAAGTTGTAAAGGTGCAGCAGCAGTCCGAGCACGATGATGATCCCGAGCACGTACATGTTCCGCGAAGCCCACGTAACCCCTTCGGGCTCGGCCGTCATGGCGTAGCGCTGGCTGCCCCGCGAGCTGCGGTTGTGAAGGGTCAGCACCGTCGCATAGACCAGATGCACGACCACGCCGGCGGCCAGGATCAGCGTGCCGGCGAGCGCGTACCAGTTGGCACCCAGAAACTCGCAGATCGCGTTGTAAGCCTCCGTCGAGAAGACGGCCGCCAGGTTCATCGACATGTGGAACAACAGAAACAGCACGAGGAAAAGACCCGAGACACTCATAATCAGTTTCCTCCCGATGGTAGATGTTAACAGATTGCCCATAAAAGTTTAAGTTTAGATATTTTGGTTACTCACAAGATTGGTCCCTGCACTTCAGCGCCCGAAGTCCGGAAAACAGAGCACAAAGTTATCCCATTGTTTTTTAAATAACAATCTTTTGCGAGGGAATCTGCGTCATTTCGCCTTAATTTTTCAGAAAATTGGCCTATCTTTCGATTCCGTTAATCGGCCCGATATGATGAACGAAAAAAATACGATCCGCAGCGAAATCCGGCGGCAAGCCGAGTTACGGAACGAACGATGGAGACGGCAATCGTCCGAGGCGATCCTTCGGAGACTCGAACGGCTCGACGCATTCGAGCGGGCCGCGAGCGTCGCGTTGTACTGGTCGCTGCCGGGCGAGGTTTTCACGCACGATCTGGTCGAGCGCTGGAGCCGGTCCAAACGGATCTATCTGCCAGTCATGCAGGGCGACGGATTGATCCTGAAGCGGTTCACCGACCGGAACGACCTGCGGGAAGCCCGCTTCGGGGTGCAAGAACCGGTCACGGGCGAAACGGCCGGTCCCGGCGACATGGAACTGATCGTCGTTCCGGGCGTAGCCTTCGACCGGCAAGGAAACCGGCTCGGGCACGGCAAGGGCTTCTACGACCGGCTGCTCCACGAGCCGGGTCTTTTGAAAGCGGGCGTCTGTTTCGATTACCAAATGCAGGAGCGTATACCCCACGAAGCGCACGACGTCGCCATGGACCTGCTCGTGTGCGGATCGGACCGGAACGCCGAGCTGATCGAATGCCGCAGGCCGAGAAGCGAAACGGCCCGGAACGCCTGAACGTTCCCCTCGACCGAAGGCGGACCGCCCGAACGGAACGAGCCTGTCCTCGGCACGGTTCCTGCCGCAGAATGGTCCGAAAACGAAATGCCGCGACAGCAGCGAAGAGCCGGCGCCGCGATGCCTGCGCAAGAGTCCCTCAAGGAGTGCGTTCCGCACGACCGGCCGGCGGAAAAGATGGTCTTTTCCCGAAAAACGGTTATCTTTGCATGCTAAGCCTCCGCGCGCGAGCGACAGAGGCGCAGCCTGCGAAGGCTGAACGGCCGCAAAACGACAAGACGGAAACTACATGGACATGAAAACTCATATCGTTCGCGCAGTCAAATACCTGATCTGGCTCGCGTTGCTCTTCACGCTGGTCTTCGCGCTGATGATCTCGACGGGAACCTCGCGCGTCGGAGCGGGCGAAGCGCTGCACGAGCTGTTCGGTTCGTCGCGGGGCATGCTGATGATCGCGACGATCGTCGTGCTGGCCCTGCTTTACCCTCGCTTCGGCTTCACGCGGCGAAGCGTCCGGGCCGATCTGAAGGCCGATCGGGAACGGATTCTGCAAACGCTGCATACGAGCGGCTACTCGCTTGTCGCCGAGAGCGAGGGGACAATGATTTTCCGAGCTTCGTCGCCGTTGAAGCGGGCCCTGCTGCTGTGGGAAGACCGCATCGCCGTGACGGCCGACGGCGAATCGATCACGCTCGACGGCATCCGCAAGGAAGTCGTGCGGGCGGAGTTCCGCCTGAAGTCTTTCCTCGAGCAGTAGGAAAGCCGCCCGAATCCGGTTCCGGACATACGCCGCAGGCGACTTTTCGCGTTATACGTCGTCAAGCAACCGAAAAACATGAAAAATATAACGAAATCCGTCCGCTACGCACTGATCGCCGCCGCGACGCTGGTCGCGGCGGGAGCGTTCACGGCCGCATCGAAGCCCGATTTCGCGCTCGGGCGCAACATACAGATTCTGTTCAACATGTTCCGCGACGTGAGCGCGTTTTACGTCGATTCGGTCGACACGGACGAAATGCTTCGGGACGCGGCCGCCGGAATGACCTCGAATCTCGACCCGTACACCGTCCTGATACCCGAGGACGAGATGGAGGAGTTCGAGATACTCACCACCGGCAAATACGGAGGAATCGGCGCCCTCGTGCGCCAGAGCGGCGACTGGATCGCGATCGCGCAGCCCTACGAGGGATTTCCCGCCGACAAGGCGGGGCTGGTCATCGGAGACAAGCTGCTCGAAGTGGACGGCCGGAGCATCCGGGGCCTCGACGTGTCGGAAGTCAGCTCGATGCTCAAGGGTTCGCCCGGCACCGCGCTGCGGCTCAAGGTCGAGAAGCTGCTCACCGGAGAGCAGGCCGACGTCACGCTACGGCGCGAGCGCATCAAGATATCGGGCATTCCCTATTACGGCATGATCGCCGACGGGGTCGGATACATCCTGCACGACGATTTCACGGAAGAGTGCAGCCTCGACATGCGCCGCGCGCTCGTCGAGCTCAAGAAGCAAGGCGCCACGTCGCTGATCATCGACCTGAGAGGCAACGGCGGAGGCATACTGCAGGAGGCCGTCAAGATTCTCTCCCTGCTGGTTCCCAAAGGAACCGAAGTCGTGTCGATGAAAGGCCGTATCGGCGAACTCGACGAGACGTTCACGACGCAGACCGACCCGATCGATACGCGGATGCCCGTCGTCGTGCTGGTCAACAGCCAGTCGGCCTCGGCTGCCGAGATCGTCTCGGGCGCGCTGCAAGATCTGGACCGCGCCGTACTGCTCGGCCAGCGGACCTTCGGCAAGGGACTCGTGCAATCGACCCGCCCGCTCGGCTACAATGCCTTTCTGAAAGTCACTACGGCCAAGTACTACATTCCCAGCGGACGGTGCATTCAGGCGCTCGACTACGCCCACCGCAACGACGACGGCAGCGTCGGAACCGTACCCGACTCGCTGATCCGGGAGTTCCGGACCTCCGGCGGCAGGAAGGTGTACGACGGGGGAGGCGTGATGCCCGACGTGCGCATCGAACCGCAGTATGTCAGCCGTTTCACGACGGTTCTTTACGGCAAGGGGTATCTGGAGGATTTCGCGAACGACTATTTCAGGCGCCACCGCGAAGGAGTGGACGTCGACCGGTTCACGCTGCCGGACGACGAGTACGACCGGTTCGTCGAGTTCATGCAGGACAAGGACGTCGAGGTCGAGTCGCAGACGCAGCGGACGGTCGACGAGTTGCGCCGCCAAGCCGAACGCGAAAAGTATCTGGACCGTATCTCCGGCGAGCTCGAAGCGATCGAGCGCAAACTCAAGGACGACAAGAACGCCGATTTGCAGGCATTCAGGGAGGATATCCGCAAGTTGCTCGAGAGCGAAATCGTCATGCGCTACCACTATTATGCCGGCGTGGCACGCCACTCGGCTCTGCGCGACCGGGAGGTGCGGGCCGCCGTCGAGCTGCTCGCCGACACGGCCCGCTACCGCCGGATACTCTCGCAACAGGACACCGAGCGCAAATAACCCCGCCCATGAAAAAAGGACTCGCATATCCCCTCTTCTCATTCCGCAACCGCGTGCTGATCATCGTGCTCGGTTTGGTGATCGGCATCTCGTCGCTGCTGTTCACCAACGACATGGCGCGCCAGCTTCGAGAGAAGGAGCAGAACGAGGTGGCTATCTGGTCGGCCGCGTTCCGCGACCTGGGCGTCAATCCGAGCAGCCCGCTGCTCTCGGCGCTGATCAACTCGAAAAGCAACATCCCGTTCATCATCGTCGACGGGCAGATGAACATAGCCAGCTCGCACCTGATACCCGACCACATCCTCAACCACCCGAACCTGAGACGCAAAAAGATCGAGGAAATGGCCGCGGCCAATTCCTTCATTCAGGTCACCACGATGAACAACGAGACGTTCTACATTTTCTACGACGAGTCGCGGCTGCTCAAGACGCTGGTCTATTTTCCCTACATCCAGCTGATGATCATCGTCGTGTTCGTCACCTTCGGCTACATCACGTTCCGCTCGAGCAAGCAGGACGAGCAGAACCGCGTCTGGATCGGGCTGGCCAAGGAGACGGCCCATCAGCTCGGGACGCCCACCTCGTCGCTGCTGGGCTGGATCGAGTACCTGCGCACGCAGCCCATCGACCAGACGGCCGTCGAGGAGATGAACAAGGATATCATCCGGCTGACGAAAGTGGTCGACCGTTTCTCGAAAATCGGCGCGGCGACGCCGCTGAGCGAGGGCGTGATCAACGAGATCGTGGGCAGCAGCGTAATTTATTTCCGCACCCGCGTGCCGAAAAACGTCACGCTGACCTACAACGGACTGGCCATGGCCCGACAGAAAGCCATGGTCAACGAGGCGCTGTTCGAGTGGGTGATCGAAAACCTGCTGAAAAACGCGATGGACGCGCTGCAAGGCAAGGGAACGATCGACGTACGGCTGTCCGACGACGCGAACTGGGTCTACATCGATGTGAAAGACACGGGCAAGGGGATCGCCAAAGGCAACTTCAAGCGGATTTTCGACCCCGGTTTTACGACCAAAACGCGGGGCTGGGGCCTCGGACTGTCGCTCAGCAAACGAATCATCGAAGGCTACCACGGCGGCCGGATCTACGTGCTCGACTCCGAGATCGACAAAGGCACGACGATCCGCGTCGCGCTGAAAAAAATCTACACCTAACGCCCGACCGAGCCGATGGAAACGCCATATCCGTTCATCCGGGACAGCCTTTCGCCGCGACCGGGTCCTCCGGAGGACACCAGAATCCCGAACGGGGCCGAGCTGTTCGGCCCCGAAAGCAGCGTGGCGCTCGTCCCGCCGGACGGTATCGCGGCCCGTCCGGCAAGCGCCGATACGCCGGGGCAGAGCTATGCCTACGAGGCCGTGACGTTGGGCGTGCTGGCGATCTTCTGCTATTTGCTGCACAGCTACCGAAGCAGTCTGGCCGAAGCGTTCAAGGTCGTCACGATGCAACTTTCGATCGAAAAGGCATTTGCCGAGCAGACGCTGTTCTTCCGACAATTCCTGACCCTTTCATCGCTGTGGGGCATCCTGCTGGTCAGCGGACTCGCCGTCCGCTACGGCGACCTGTACGGACTTTACACTCTGCTGCCCCTGACGGCGAACGCCGCAGTCGCAGCCGTCGCCGCAGCCGTCGCGCTGATCGTCGGCTATCGCTGCCTGATCGCGCGAATCGTCGGACTGGTCACGCGAAACGAGGCGTTTTTGGCCGAGCACCGCTTTATGAATCGGATTTTCTCTGCTTTCGCCTACACGCTGCTGACACCGCTTTTTCTCGTCGTCGCGCTCGTTCCGGCCGAGGAGGCGCGCGCCGCGCTGATCGGAGTCGCGGCGGTCTCGGCAATCCTGTATCTGACGTATCTGACAAAAAGTTATCGTTTCTTTGTCAAAAGGGATGTTTCAATTATGCAATGGATTTTGTACCTTTGCACCGTCGAATTTTTCCCGGTAAGCTTTTTCGTGCTGGCCGTTCTGAGAGGCCGCTGACCGCATCGCGGCAAGCCGCAGACGCGCTCGGGGGAGCGACATCCGCAGAATCACGTCTGCCTCCGCACGGACGGAGCGGTCTAACCATAAGGAGTGTAAGAAATTGAAGGTCAAGAAAATCTTAGTATCGCAGCCGGCTCCGGCCGTCGCCGAAAAATCGCCCTATCACGAACTCGTACTCAAACACCGCGTCGATGTCCGGTTCCACCCGTTCATCAAGCTCGAGGGAGTCACCCTGAAAGAGTTCCGCAGTCAGCGGGTAGAGATATTGGAGCACAGCGCGGTCATTTTCACGAGCCGGACGACGATCGACAACTTTTTCCGGATCTGCGAGCAAGCGCGCATCACGATTCCCGAGGGAATGAAATATTTCTGCAACACGGAGGCCGTCGCGCTGTACCTGCAGAAATACATCGTATACCGCAAGCGGAAGATATTTTTCGCCGACGGAACGTTCTCGGCGCTCGTCGAGCTGATCGCCAAGCACAAGGACGAGAAATTCCTGCTCACGCTTTCCGAACCCCACAAACCCGAGCTGCCGATGGCGCTCGAGAAAATGAAGCTCCGGTTCGACAAGGTAATCCTCGCCCGGACGGTCAGCGCCGACCTGAGCGACGTCGACATAGCCGACTACGATCTGCTGGTTTTCTACAGTCCGTCGGAAATCACTTCGTTGCTCGGGGCTTTCCCGCGTCCGAACGGATCGCCGCGAATCGCCACGTTCGGGCACGGCACGGCCAAGGCAGCCGTCGGGGAGGGACTGACAGTCAGCGTCATGGCCCCGACACCCGAGGTCCCGTCGATGACCAAGGCGATCGATCTGTACATCCATAAGCTCGACTCGGGCGAGGAGGTCCCCCCCGTTACGCTCGAGGAGCAGTCGCCCGATCTGGCATTCATCCAGTCGCAGGCGCTCAAAGGACGCAAGACGAAGCCGGTAGCCGCCAAGGCCCCGGCGCCCAAGGCAGTCGTCACGACGAAAAAGAGCCCTTCCGCCGTACGCAAAAGCGCAGCGGCCGGAACGACGGCGAAGAAATAATCCGGTCGAACCGCCCAATCCTCCGACACCATGCCCCCTGCACCGGACAGAAGTTTTCCCCGTCGTGAACGACTGAAGTCGAAAAAGCGGATCGCCCGGCTTTTCGAGCAGGGAAAGAGCGGCTTCGTCTATCCGGTACGCTATGTCCTGCTCGACGACTCGGCAGAGGAGTCCGTTGCCGGGAAAGACCGTTCCTTGTCCGTACTGATCTCTGTGCCCAAGCGCCATCACAAGCGCGCTGTCGAGCGTAACCTGATCAAGCGGCGCATGCGGGAAGCCTATCGCCTGAACAAGCAGGCACTGTCAGGAACTCTGTCCGGCCCGTGCGCGCTGGGACTGCTCTATGCGTCGGGCGACGTAGCCGGGTACCCGCAGATCGAAAGCGCCGTAAAGAAAATTATCCGGATACTCCGCGAGCAGGCCTGAGCCCCGCCTCCGAACATTCTACCGGGGTTTGCCCGGACGAAACGGCGAACGAAGCCGAAACCGAAAGTTCCCGGCCCCCATAGCGGAAAAGACGGAAACCGATTTTGCCGAACCATACCGGATCATCCGGTTACGAGTCCGCCCTATGAACGAACGACGCAGCCGATACGCCCGCATTCTGCGGCAGATACTGATCGCACCGCCTATGCTGCTGATCTGGGTTTACCGCCATGGCATCTCGCCGTTCACGCCGCCCAGCTGCCGCTTCACGCCCACCTGCTCGCAATACTTCGCCGAGGCGCTCCGCCGGCACGGCCTGCTGAAAGGCTCCTACCTCGGCATTCGGCGGCTGCTGCGCTGCCACCCTTGGGGAGGCAGCGGATACGACCCCGTACCGTAACCGGTTTACCCGGAAACCGCGAAGCGCACGCCCTGCAACCGAAACGCACCGTTGCGGCACGACGTGCCGCCCGGTCGGGCCATGCAAACCGGTCGGTCGGAAAACCGATCGACGAAACGACCCGGCGAATCATCGTCGCACCAACGTGCAGACCGAAAGCGAGCGCGGCGGCCTGCCGGGTATCGCCTCGTACCGCAAACCGGCACCCTCGGCTATAAAGCCCCGGCGCTTTCAGGCGCCGGCCGATCCCGGTCCGCTGCATGTCGGCCACCCCATCCGGCCATACCGGACACGACATAACACCGGTCAGGACACGGCCGGCCGGTCCCGACTTCGTGCCGGAATGTCCGCCGTTCCGACCGGCGCCGGCCGAAATCCCCGATTTAACGCTTGACCCGCAGCAACTTGCCATTCCGATCAAAAGTCACCTCCCATTGAGGCAAAGAACTTGTCGTTTTGAAAATTGTCGGAACAACCCAACTACCCTTTTCCCATCTGATTTGCTTTTCCAATTCCTTATTATCCCTATACTCTTCCGGATTCGAGTCTTTCAGCAATTCGTTGGAGCGGGCGGGCAACAAACGAATATCGTTCCAAAGATCCCGTACCGTCATCGTAACTTCTTTCCCGTTGACCGGTTCGCATACGATCGTGGGCCCTGCATGACTTATATTCATTTTATAAACGATCGTGTAGCATATGGAATCGGAATATATGTCGCACGACAGATTCAGCCCCTCTCCCCGAACTTCGGTAGAATCGTCATACGTATCGTCGAATTCTTTCAATAATCTTTTGAGATCGGGATTCCTGATCTCATGCTCAATGATCTTGCGATCGATCGTCTCTTTCTGCCCCGTACCGTAGTCGTAAAGAACTACTTTCGGTGCGTGACATTGCACGGCCACCGCTATACAGCAGGCCATCAATCCTGCTTGGACGAATGAAATTTTTCCGGACATATCTCGAAAATCGGTTATTTTCATAGCGAACGGCCGACGACCGAATATCCGGGAAGCGACCGCTATTCCGCAGCGAAGTCCTTTCCGAGCCTCGTCTCCGTGTGTTCGGACCGCTTTCCCGACTCCGGGAGAATACCTGCAAATTCGGGAAGCCGGCCTCGACCAATCAATCGCCGTTTGCGGGTAATCCGCGCTGCCGTTTCCTCTTGTTTTAAAAACGCCTCTCCTTACCGATCTACAACACCTCGGCCACGACATAGGTGCTTCCCCCGATGAAAATCATATCTTCCGGTCCGGCAAGCTCCCGGGCCCGCGCGAGCGCCTCGTTCACGGTCGGGACGCACTCGCCCTGCAATCCGTAACCGGCGGCCCGGCGCGCGAGCTCGCGCTCGTCGAGCGCGCGGTACACGCGGATCTTCTCGCCCTCGCCCGCGTCGGTCCACAGCGCCTTTTCCTTGCGGCCCGCGTTGTGCGCGATCACCTGATTGGCCGCGTCCAGGATGTTGCTGGTGGAGCGATAGTTCTGCTCCAGCTTGATCACCCGGCAATCGGGGAAATCGCGCTCGAATTCCAAAATGTTGCGCAGATCCGCGCCGCGCCAGCCGTAAATGGACTGGTCGTCGTCGCCCACCACGCACAAATTGCGCGATTCCCCGGCAATCAGCCGCACGAGCATATATTGCGCCATGTTCGTATCCTGGTATTCGTCCACCAGGATGTGCGAAAACTTGTGCTGGTAGGCCGCCAGCACCGGCGGATGCTCGGAAAACAGCGTGAGCGTTTTCAAAATCAAATCGTCGAAATCCAGCGCGTTGTTGGCTGTTAACTGGCGCTCATAGGCCGCGTACACCTCGGAAATCGTCCTGGCGCGGAAATCCTCGCCCGACTCCTTCGCCCACTCGGCGGGGGAGAGCACGCGGTTTTTCGCGTCCGAAATCGCGGCGCGGATCTCGCGCGGGGGAAAGCGCTTTTCATCCAGGTTCATCGATTTGCACAGCTGCTTGATCACGTTCATCTGGTCGTCCGCATCGTAAATCGTGAACGAGGGCTTGTACCCCAGCTTATCGATGTCCCGGCGCAAAATGCGCGCGCAGCAGGCGTGGAAGGTGAGGATCCAGGCGTCGCGGCCCATGTCCCCTGCGAGCCGCTCCACGCGCTCGCGCATTTCGCGCGCCGCTTTGTTGGTGAATGTAATGGCCAAAATCGACCACGGCGGCACGCCCTCGTCGATCAGCCGGGCAATGCGGTGCGTGAGCACGCGGGTTTTGCCGCTGCCCGCGCCCGCCAGCACGAGCAGCGGCCCATCGCCGTGCAGCACGGCTTCGCGCTGCGGCGGATTCAATCCTTTCAAATCAATCATGGGGTTCCTCCAGCAATTCGAGCACACGGCGGTATCCATCCGCGCCATAGCTCAGGCAGCGGTTCACGCGCCCGATGGTGGCGGACGAGGCGCCCGTCTTTGCCGCGATTTCCGCGTATGTAACGCCCTCGCGCAATAGCCGCGCCACTTCCAGCCGCTGGGAAAGGTCTTTCAGCTCGCGAATCGTCATCAAATCCTCGATGAAGCGCGCGCAGTCCTCCTCGTCTTTCACGCAGACCAGCGCGCGAACCAGGTTGTCCGTGAGCGCGTCGCGCCACTTTGGTTCAAACATGCATACCACCCCATTCGTGCTCAGCAGGATCCGGAACGCGCGCATGGCCCGCCGCATCACGCGCCGGGCCCAAACGCGCCTCCCGGGATTGCTTTATACTTTACCACAGAAAAGCAAATTGCGCAAGGTGGGATTGATGACAGGCTGGCGAAAAAATCTATAGCGTTCGCGGTGATATGGCGGACGGTATTCAAGAACAATCCCTCGGCCAACTCCATTGACAGCCTTCTTTGGGCAAGCGCTATACCGCGTGAAGCAGTACGGTCAAAAGTCGCGGGCGGGGAAGTTTCCTCTCCCCGCCCGCGACATCGGTCTAAATAAAATATCTAATAATACCGGCGGCAGGGCGTGAGACAGCCGTTCACCGCGCACAGGCGCTTGCGCTTGAGGCAGAGGATCAGGTTGCCGCAGCAATCCGTGCCGAGTATTGTAAGGTCGCAGCCGCATCCCGCGTTTTCCGGCGGCCGCGACGGTGGGCACGGCCACAGCGGGGGTAAGGGCCGGTTTACCGGGCCGCAATTCCACCAGTTTGGATTCCACATATTCATTTGATCCATCCTTTCACCGCCACGCGGCGGTCATTGCATACTATGCCGCCGAGGGAAAGGGGGTTCCGGGCGCGCAGCATCATCATGCTTTCTGCCGCAAAATATATTGATCTAAAATTGCGATGGACATATTCTGTTGCCCCACCACCGCCAATGTGTTGGGTATCCTTGCCTGCGGATACCATCTCTTGAGAATCGCAACGTATTGCGAATTCTGCAAACATTCTTTCAGCAAAGGCCCTGCGCAACAATACATTTCGCCGCACTAAGAGTATGTACATAAGTAGCCTTCGCGTTCCAATGCATCGCGTCCTTTTCTCACAAGCTCCTGGGGGCTGCGAATCGAAGCAAACATATCTTTCTCACGAAAAAACGGTGCCTGGCAAAATTGCTTGAGCAAGAAGGAAAACGTATCCGCACAGCTCCAAAGAAAGCAAATAAATTTCTGTTTGGGCGGCAGTTTTAGCGGGAACTTCATCGGCGTCCTGGGAAAAAGCACTTGAGGCGCAGTGCTCGCCGCGCAAAACGCATCGGGTGCGTCCACGGTTTCGCCATTGCCCGCGTACATCCCATTTTCGCTCCAAACCGCGAACCAAAGCCGCTCGTCCTCTTCCGCGGGCAATTGCAGGGCTGCGTGTACGCGGGCAATATCCGCCACGGTCGCCACCAAAACGATCAACCTCGCGCCATCCGCCGCCGCGCAGGCGCGCAAGCAGGCCAAATCCCGCGTTTCATCGCCCCGGGCAAAAACGCCCGCGCACACCGCGTAACCCTCAAGATGCAAAACCGCGTAAGGGAACTCGGCGTGTCCAGGCCAGGCAAGCTCGTATTCCAGGCCCCGCGCCGCGCAATACGCGCAGATCATCGCCGTGCGCACGGCCAGTAGCGCCGTGCATTGCGCGCTGTCGGGCCGCATAAACGCCGGAAGGTCATTATAATACGCTTCACCGACAAGCTCGCCGCGCAGTTCATCGTCCCGCCAGCACGCCCAACCTTTCCCAGTGAGAAGGCAATATTGGCCCGCAACGATGCCATTCAGATTGGCGAGCATCGCGTATCCCGCCGCTCGCAGGCATTCCCAAGCCAGCCAGAGAGAAGTCTCTTCCTGGCGCGGGCACGGAAGCATTTTTTCGTGCGCCAGCCTGCACAGCAATTGCGCGGCGGCCTTCTCCTCGCGCAAAAGCCGCTGAAGCTCCTGGCGGGAGGGCGCGGCCTCCACCTGCCCAGCAAAAGAGGCGCTCGCGTCATCCACATATCCTTCCAGCGCATCCCACGGCGCGTGTTCCTGAATGGGCTCAATCGCCGGGATGGGCGCTTCGCGCGGTTCCTCCCGTCCCAACGCCACGACCGCGTTTTCCTGCCAAAATAGGCTCCCATTGTCCACTGCGCGGGCGATGCTCTTGCCCATAGCGGCTTCGATGGCTTCAAAATCGGCTTCAGAGAGCGGCCGCAAACCGTTGCGCACGCTATCGGCGGCCAGCGCGAACGGGTTGAGCGCGCTCGCACTGGCCGTCTGCGGCGCGCCGCAGAGCCGCGCCAGGGTGTGTTTGGAAGCCTCCAACGCCTCCTGCACCTGCGCGTCTTTCGCGTTTAGCCCGAAATATGCCTGCACGCGCGCCTCGAGCCGCCGCTTTTCGCAGGCGTCCAGGAATTCTTCCACTTCTTGCGCGTTGCCCCGCAAGGGAACCCCTGCCTCTTGCAGCGCTTGATATTGCGCCGCATAACGTTGCAAAGCTTCCACAAGCGAGCGCACCATTGCGCCATCCGGCAACGCGCCGCGCGCCGTACATTCCTTTGCCGCGGCCGCTTGTTCTTGCGCGGCCGCCAAAGTTTCCCGCGCGGCCGACCAAAGTTCCCGCAAATCCCACCGTTCTGTCCGCGTGTTTTCCATGCGTTTCCCTCCGCCCTTATATCGCGGCTCGCGTCCATCGTCCGCCTTTACGCTTCCCACACGGCCAGTTTCTGCATGGCCCGCGTGCAGGCGACCATCTTTTGGTTGCGCGTCATTCCTTTATCGTAGACCAACACCGTTTGAAACTCCAGCCCTTTGGCCGCAAAGATGGAATAGCAGCGAATGCGGTTCTCGTCTACTATCGCGTCAATTTTGGTATCGATATACGCCAGTTTCCGCTCTGGAACCGCAAGTTGTTCGCGCAATTCTTCAAATGCCTGTTGGTTTTTCACAATGACCACCGGCTTTTCCTGCAATATCATCCGCCGTCCTTCCTGCGCGCCCACCACGCGTGGCGCGCGCGCCGTGCCGAGTTGTCCGCAATATTGCATCCGGCTGCCATATTTGCGATTGCAAAAATCGACGATGTCCGCCGTGTTGCGGTAGTTGTCATTGAGCGTATAAATCTGCCCAATCCCCGTCTGCGCCCGCCAATCCTGAATGCCGCAATTGGTGTGCAGCGCCTGCGCCGTGTCGCCAAACACGTTGAAAACCGTCCCGGGAAACAGCTCCCGCAGCATGGCGTAATCCGCGCTGTGCAGATCCTGCCCCTCGTCAACGCAGATCAGGCGATACGCCTTTGGCCGGTACTTTTTGTGCAAAAACAGATAAATCTTCAAATAGAACAGCAAATCCACCTTGTAGAGAATGCGCGTTTGCTTCCGGTGGCCGTTCTGCTCCTCGATTTGCAAAGTCTGGATGCCATACTTTTGTTTCAGTTTCTCGTGCACACGCCAAACTTCCTGCTCAAATACGCTGCTCTCTATGCCGCGCAAATAATGGCGCACCCGTCTCATGGTCTCCAGCCTTGCCAGCCGTCGCTTTTGCGGCTCTTTTTTATCGTTTTCCTGCCGCCCGATTTTGCCCAGTTCTTCCTCGCGCTGCGCAATTTCCGCGCGCACGCCCTCCAATGCGTTTTGAACTTCCTGCACCTTTTGCGCTTGATCGCATTCCCATTTTTCTGGCGAAATCCGGCCGGTGATGGCATAGAGTTCGGCGCGGCGCGCTTCGCTGACCTCCTTTAGTTGATCACGCGTTTCGCGAAAAAATTGCGCGCGCTCCCCCGTAGGAATGGCAATCTCCATCGCCTTGCGGCGCAGCGCCGTATATTGGCGCAAGCGCAAGATTTCATCCCCCTGCGAAGCCTGGCCGGTTTCCCGCAAAAAATCCCGCATTTCGCGTTCGTACGCTTGTTCTTCTTGCCGCACCAGTTCCGCCCAGTCCTGCTCCTCCGCCTGAGCCGCGTCAAGGCTATCCCTTTTGCGCAAAAAATCCGCCTGCTCGCCGCAAAGCCGCTTTTCCTGCGCAAAGAGTTCGGCCTCCCGGGCGCGCAGCATGTCCAGCTCCTTCTCCAGCTGGGCGGCGCGCTGCGCTTCTTCTTGCGCTTGGCCCTCCGTTGCTTCCATCTCGCTGATTTCTGCCGACAGAGCGCCCTCCATTTCGCGCACGTATTCGATATCCACCGTGCTCATATCCGGCATAGAGCGCGCCAACTGCTCGCAAGCAGCTTTAATGTGCGCGGATATGGCGCTTTGAATCTCCGCGTCGATGCTCGCCATTTGCTCGGGCGCATAGACCTCGCGCAAATACGCATCCGGCAAATATTCTTCCGTGAGCTCAAAGCGATACTGCCTACTGGCAAACCGGGAATCAAACCCCTGCAACGTTCGCCGGTACAATTCCGCCAGCGAGGCATTGTCTATGGCATCCAGCCGATACGTCTTGAGCAGTGTTTGTGTATAATTCCGGAATAGCTGGGTCGGCGTAATCCAGAGCACCTTATCCCAATCCTTTTCCAGTGTTTTCCGCAAATAAAACAGCCGGTGGATCATGCATTGCGATTTGCCCGACCCCGCGCAGCCTTGCACCACAAAGCTATCGCCCGGATCGGCATTAACAATGGCAAATTGCTTGGGTTGTAGGGTATCGATGATGTTGTGCAAGCCCGGGGTGGCGCGGTTCTCTTCCAAGCGCCGCAAGAGCAATTCTTCGCTTTGCGCCTGCACATCCTCGTTCTCCTGCGAGGAATAGAGCGTGTGAACTTTCTGAAGCTTGCCGCTTTGCACCGTTACATTGCGCACCAACAGCGGCTGACAAACATGTTGTTCCTTTTGCCCATTGCGCGGTACATCGTAGGAAATCTTCTCTCCATCGCGCCTTTGATAGCAATCGAAGACCGCGCCAAAAAATGGGCGTTCCTCGTCCCGTATAAAGGGAATCAACCGGTACACGTTTTGGCCGTCGCCAGGAATTTCTTCCATTCTGTCCAGCGTTGCGCTCGACGAAAGAAAATATTCCTCGGGCTGCGCCTCGTCCTCTTCCCGCAAGCGGACGTGCGCAAAATAAGGGTTGCGCCACAGCGCGCTCGCTAGCGCCTGTGCTTCGGAAAGCTCTTTCTGCGCCTTGCTCCGTTCTCCGTGTGAAATAAAGCTATCTTGGTCTTCGTAACGCCCTTTTTCCACTTCCTGCGCCGCGCGCCGCGCATTTTGCGTTTTTTGGTGGACTTTGCCTTCTAGGTGGCCATAAATGGCTTTGCTGAACCATTCTTCTTCGCGCCAGTCGCTTCTATTTTCCACAGCATTCCCCTTCTACCCGCAAAACTCATTCTTTTGTACAATTCGGATTATACCAAAGTTTTCTATATTTTTCAACATAGAACAAGAAAAAATCCCATCTTTGGATATGCTTGTAAGGTTCGCCTGTCCATCGCGTGTTTGCGTCGATTTTGTCCAAAACGGCCTGGCAGGGCGGGCGCGTTTTGGACATTGACACGCGCTCCCTTTGGCGCTACAATAAGCGTATCCCAAACGCAAATAGAAAGTGGGCGATTTTGTATGCAAACGTATGATCTCGTGGTCGTGGGCGGCGGGCTCACAGGCGTGGCGGCGGCCGTGGCGGCGGCGCGGCAGGGCCTGGATGTGCTCCTATGCGAGCAATCGGGCTTTTTGGGCGGCGCGTTGGGCAACTGCCTGATCAATCCTTTCATGAACAACGGCACCAACCTGGTGGTGGACGGTGAAAAGAAGCGCGTGGAGCTTTCGCAGGGCATTTTTGCCGAAATCCAGCAGGAACTCATCCGCCTGGGCGCGCAGCAGGGCAATATGTTCCATGAGGAATACATGAAGATCGTGCTCGACCGCATGGCGATTCAAGCGGGCGTACACGTGCTTTTGCACGTTACGCTGTGCGATGTGGAAAAAGAGGGCGAAACGCTGCGCTCGGTCACCGTGGTGGGCAAATCGGGCAAAATCCGCCTGGGCGCGCGCTATTTCATCGATTGCACGGGCGACGCGGACCTGGCCGTGATGGCCGGCTGCCCCACGCGCCTGGGCCGCGATAGCGACCATCTGTGCCAGCCGATGACGCTGTGCTTCCGCGTGGCCAATGTGGACATGGAAAAGTTCCGCGCCAATCGCGATAAGATCACGCCCCTGTACCAAAAGCTGCAAAAAGAGGGCAAGATCCGCAACCCGCGCGAGGACGTGCTCATGTTCTTCCACCCGGTGAAGAACGTGGTACACTTCAACACCACGCGCGTGATCAAGCTCAACCCGGTGGATCCCTTCGACCTCACCAAGGCCGAAATGGAAGCCCGCGAACAAATGCTGGAAATGTTCGAGATGCTCAAAAACAACATCCCCGGCTTTGAAAACGCGGATATCACCATGAGCGGGCCGCAGATCGGCGTGCGCGAAAGCCGCATGATCATCGGCGAGCACGTGCTCACCGTGGAAGAGTTGAAGGCCTGCACGCGCTTCCCGGACGCCATCGCCGCGGGCAACTACGACGTGGATATCCACAGCCCGGACGGCGCGGGCACCAGCCACTATTACTTTAAGGAAGGCGAATATTACACCATCCCCTACCGCAGCTTGTTGCCCAAGGAGGCGGGCAATCTGTTGGTGGCCGGGCGGTGCATCTCTTCCACGCACGAGGCGCAGGCGAGCTACCGCATCATGCCCATCGTGACCACGCTGGGCGAGGCCGCGGGCGTGGCCGCCTCGGTGGCCTGCAAGGCGGGCGTCAACGTGAAAGAGGCGGATGTGGGCCGCATCCAGCAGGTTTTGCGCGAAAACGGCGCGTTCCTGGGCATCTAACGGCGCCAAATGAATCGGCGATGGCGGGCTGCGGAAGAACGGCAAAGGTTCTTTCGCAGCCCCTTTGTTTTAAAATGCGTTTTTTCACACGCGCTGGGCGACAATAATCCGTGCGCGGGCGCGCCCATAAACTTTTTCGGAAATTTCTGTTAACCCGCGTTTTGTGCAGGTTTTCCCCCGCAAAGCGTGGTATTTATATTCACGGTATTGAATTGGCGCGCGAGGCGCGGGAAATTGCGGCGCATTTTCCCGCGCGTATGCAGGAATCCGCGGGGCGCGCGGCGAATATTCTAAAGCGCGAATGTACACAAGAGAGATGGAGGAGACGGGCAGGCGGCATGGCACAGCAGTTCAGTGAATTTCTCGCGGAGCTGAATGCGCGGGTGCATCTGGAAGATGTTGTGGGCGAATACGTCCAGTTGAAGCAAAAGGGCCACCGCTATTGGGGCCTCTGCCCGTTTCACAGCGAAAAATCCCCGTCCTTCAGCGTGGATGCCGACGCACAGCTATATTATTGCTTTGGCTGCCACAAAGGCGGCAATCTGATCCATTTCGTGATGGAAATGGAACGGATGGAATTTATCGACGCGGTGAAGCTGCTGGCGGAGCGCGCGGGCCTTGAATTGCCCGACCGGCCGCGCGATGCGGATAGCCAGGCGGCGGCGCGGCTGCGCGAGGCGGTGTACGAAGCCAACCACGCGGCGGCCATGTTTTTCCACCGGCGGATCTGGTCCAGCGAAGGCGCCAGCGCGCGCGATTATCTTTACCGCCGCGGCCTGAACGACGCGGACATCAAGCATTTTGGCCTGGGCGCCAGCCCGGCTGGCTGGGGGGAAACGTTTGAGGAACTGCGCAAGCAAGGCTTCGAGCGGGAAACGCTGCTGAAGGCCGGCCTGGCGGTCGACAAAAATGGCAAAACATTCGATATGTTTCGCGACCGGGTGATGTTCCCCATCATTTCCGCACAGGGGCGCATATTGGGCTTTGGCGGCCGCGCCATGGGCGAGGCGCAGCCCAAATATTTGAACACGAGCGAAACCATCGTGTTCAACAAGCGCCTGAACCTGTATTGCATGAATTGGCTCAAAAAGGAGCGCGGCATTGCGCGCGTGGTGCTCGTGGAGGGATATATGGACGCGGTTTCCCTGCGCAGGCACGGCGTGGAAGGCGTGGTGGCCACGCTGGGCACGGCGCTCACGCCCGAGCAGGCCAGCCTGATGGCGCGGTACGCGCCGGAAATCTGGATCAGCTACGACGGCGACAGCGCGGGCCAAAAAGCCACGTTGCGCGCGCTGGATATTCTGGAAGCGCAAAATGTGCGCGCGCGGGTCATACTGTATCCAGACGGCATGGATCCCGATGATTTTATGCGCGCGCAGGGCGCGCAGGCGTTTGCCCAGCTCGCGCCCATGGACGCTTATGAGTTCCGCCTGTTGCGCGCGCAGGACGGGCTGGATCTCGCCACGCAGGAAGGGCGCACGCAATACGCGCTAACGGCCTGCGGCATCTTGAAACGGGTGAAAAACCCCGTGGAATTGGAAAATTACGTGGCCATTGTGGCGCAGCGCACGGGCTTTGAGCGCGATGTGCTGTACCGGCAG
>ERZ857998.784-NODE-784-length-41953-cov-7.488209_pt1 | contig 41953 bp, 74 predicted proteins | sample MGYA00519954_ERZ857998 | MGnify/ENA primary metagenome ERZ857998 (study PRJEB31778, sample SAMEA3449424) | human gut metagenome | biome: human gut; feature: human-associated habitat; material: faeces | place: United Kingdom | collected 2010/2012 ...
ATTACTCTACCTCCTCTTGTCCTTCGGTTGTCATGTCCTGCATCTTCGGCAGCGCCGCCTTTGCGGTCGCCTCGTCCTCATTCATCCACTTCATGCGGAACTCCCAATCGTTCAAAATGCCCGCACTGAGAAGCTGCATATCGCGGGAAAAGTCGGTTTGCTTGTCCTCAATGATACTATCGTCGAAATCAATGCTGATTTCCACGTCTTCATTCAGCCCGGCACCCATCGCGGTGTTACCCAGGCGGAGAAGAATGCGGCACAGCTCCACCAGTGCATCTTCGAGGATGATCTCATGCTTTTTGATCGTGCGAAACATGGTGCTGTTCTCGCTGATGACCTGCGTAGCCGTTGCAACGCTGCCGCCGTCAAAGCGATAATAGGTCTCACCAAATCCGCACTTGCTGGACAGGATATTGAGTTGGTCTTGGATGCCCGTGTTATGCTCCGCTGTCCTCAAGGTCATGTCGATGGGTGTAATAACAGCGCCGTCGTTGACATCCTCCGGCAGCACATAGAACGCCACATCGGACGGGTCGAACACCGGCTCACCGTCCAAATACTTTGCCGCAGAGGGCTTGACCATGATACGCTTTTTGCCCAGCCGGAACTCATTTACATAGCTGTCGTATGCAATGTCCACGCCTTGCAGCACGTCAATGGCGTTTGCGTACACAGCAATGCCGGTCGGCAGGAGATAGTTGAAATTGTTGGCAATGTTGAGCCGGTCAATAACAAACTGCCTCTTGTCGCTGCCAGTATGCACAACAGGCGGAATGTTCTCAAATCCTTTTACGTTGGGTAACTGTTCGTCAGACAACATTTTGTTATCATAACGGTAAATGCGATTGTCGATGACGTAGTCGCCGCGTCCGTCTTTGTGGTGGATTTGGAGATATAGATAATCACGGCCGTTGCGTGTTACCACGGAGGAAAACGCGCACTCACTGATAAATCCGTTCTGCCATGCCAGCGGGTAAATGTTTTCGATGGTCACATAGTCCAGGATGATACCGGATGCGTTGCCGGGGACGATCTCGCCACCCTCGTTGATCTCCTGCCCGATGACGCGGGGGATATATGCCACCGTGCCGAGCGCGGACTTCATTTCCTGCATCTCATTTGCCTTGACCGTGAAATTGTTCTCGGTAAGTACGCGGTCGATGAACTCCTGCTCCTTCTGCCCCTCAAGAGTAATCTGAACTTTTTCGTTCATCAGCAGATTGGCCCAATCCTCGCACAGCTTCTTCCCCATGCCGAGAGAGTACCGCTTGCAACTAACCATGCTCTCGCCGTTGCGCACGCGGTAGCTGTGGAATCCTTTTACGTTGCCCTGATACCAGCTTTTCCACTCCGTCACCTTACCGTAAAACTCTTCGGGGATAGTGGAATAGCCTAATTCATTCAGTTTTTGGATTACTGCATTACTCATGCGATAACTCCCATTCTGCGGCTAATTGGCTCAACTGCATAGCGCAGTGCGTCTATCAAATGGTTCTTTTCGTCTGGGTAGCCGCTGATAAAGTTTCCGTCTTTGTCACGGTCGTACTCGTAGTTCACAAACTCGTCGTAAGCGTGCGGCGTGCGCCTGCGGTCAACGACAATCTTCCGGCGCTGTAGCCACTTCATGCCGTACGCCACGCTGTCAGGGCCTTTTACGGCAGCTTTGGCGGGTAGCCCCATCGAGCGGAAGTCCGCAACGCTTTTAGGCTCCGCGCTGTCGCAGATGATATAAGCGTCGGTGTAGCCTTTTGCCTTAATCATGCCCGCGCTCTGCTCGTTGGAAAGCTTGTTTTGATATATTTCGTCTATCAGGTAGATCGTTTCCCGCGTCTTGTCGTAATGCACGCGGATAAATGCAAACGGGTCAGGGAACCAGCCGTAGTCCACGCCCTGATAAATCCTATCAAAGCGGCTGATTTCCTCGTCGGTAATCTCTCGCAGTTCCAAATTCTCAAACACATTTCCGCCTGTGCCGACCGGAATACCGAGATACTCATGCTGATATGCCCGCTCGTCTGTGGCCTTCAGGTGTTCGGCTTCATCAAGGAACTGCTGCCCCAACCATTCAGGTGGCGCTTGCAGATATGTTGACTTGTGGCACATCCGGTCAGCTCGTTCTTCCGAGCTGTCCTTGTTTGCCCAGTTGTCGCGGCTGATCGGCGGGTTATAGCTTTCAAAGTTCCAGAACTTAGAGCCGCCGCGCATTGTAGACTGTAAGATCGTTCGTATTTCCGCACGCCCCGCGAACTGGTCTTTTTCTTCAAAGTGCGTCACGGCAATATATCCAAACGGGACCTTGATGGATTTAATCTTCATCGGGTCGTCTGCGCCCCGGAACATGATCTTCTGCCCGGTTGGCTTATAAATCAGCTCCATCGGGGAGACTTTGGCTTCCCAATATTCCGCCGCGCCGAGTTCTCCAATTGCCCAGACATACTGCGCATAAACACTATCGCGTATCGTATTTGCAACCTTGCGAAGCACCAACGCATGGCAGTTTTTGTTTTCCTCCTGCATCAGCAGGGTTGGGACAATGATGGACACGAACGAGGATTTCAGGGAGCCGCGCCCGCCGCTCTCGTCGTAGTGTGTATGGCCGTGCCGGAATACGTCACGCGCCACACTATAAAAGGCAGGGCCGATTTTTTCTGACAACCGAACATCAGACATCGATAATCACCCGCACCGCATCTTCCGCGTTTGGCTTAAGTTCTGCCGCAGCAAGACGTTTCGCCAGACTGTCTGCAGCCTTCAGGCGGTCGGAAAGCGAAGCGTCCATTCCAAATTGGTCCTTTACCTCTCCGCGCATAACAGCAGAATAAAACTGCAGCACCTCGTTTGCGTCAGCGACCAGCGCCGCTTCTTGTTCGCCCATCCTGCGCTCAATATAGGCAGAAATTTGAGGTTTTTTTAGGTTTTCAGCGCCGATGAACGGGGCCGTTTTCAGGCTATATCCCGCTTTTTTCGCCGCTTCTGTGGCATTGCCGGATTTCAAATATTCTTCGCAGAATCGTCTCTGCTTCAGCGTAAGCTTTTCATCCGCCATCACTGTAAAGTCCGGCCAGCAGTTTCACCACATCCGCAATCTGGTACGTTTCCAGCAGAGTGACATTCTTCGGCTTTTCATCAGGTCGATATTCGTAAACCATGTATTTCGTCACCATCCTGTCATTTTTCGCGGAATAGGTCTGCATTTGATTGATTTTTATTTTGATTCCGTTGTACAAGAGCGCTGTTTGCAGCTTGTGTGCAAGGGCGCGCAAACTCGCCATAGCCGCTCCTTTCTGCCTCATTCTTTCGTTCTCGTGTCTCCGTGTGTGAATAAATATATTTATTCACACCGGAGAACACGAGAACAGGAGGAGGAGGTTTCCGCAGAACGCTGCGGTGCCGATGAAAAGGGGCGTAGAGTTGATCTCTACGCCCTTATGATAAATGTTAAATTTGGCTCTGGGACGCAGACTTTTTTACAAAAGACCCCTTTTTTGCCCCACAAGGCGAATAAATTGCCTGTGCCACTCCTGCGCGGTGCGGTCGGAGACGAAAATAGCCATTGCCGCCCCCTGAATGGTGTGTGTGCGCTTCCAGAGAACCATGTCTACAAGCTTTAAGCGCTCAGCTCCGTCGACAAGCTGGCCTGTCTCCGTAACTGCATCGCGCACTGCTTCGCTCTCCGCCTTCGTTAACAGCGCTCCATTTTTGTAGCCACGAATCATCCACTTGACGTATCCCCACCAGCCGTAGCGCGGATTACTCATTTTCTTCCTCCCGCATTACCTCCGCAAACTCCATCTCACTTTTCAGCTCTTCTTTCAGCGCCGCGCACAGGAATGCAGCGTTAGTTATAACGTGCCACAGAGCCGGTATGCCGGATTCAGGATCGATGGCAACAGGATTCTCCCACATCGCCAGAACGTGCCGTAAAAGGGCTTCGTGCCACCTCTCCGCGTCAATGCTCCGCCAGTCCTCGGCGGCTCCGTATTTGCGCATCCCGTGTTCACGGGTTTTCATGATTGCCTCGATTGCCTCTACCGGCACGAGCGACGGGCGAGGCTTCCCGTCGTCGTACTTTGCGCCTTTAATCTGTTCCATCGTCTACGCCCTCCATCATGGCCTTGATTTCTGCGGCATTTGCCTTGATAATGTCCAGCACGATCTCGCTCTGGATATGGTGGGCAAACACGGCCTTGTCCTGTGCGTTCGCATTGTAGTAGCCCGTAAGCGTATTGCCCGCTTCCGTTTTTGCCACAATCGCGATTGCAAGCGGCTTGGATTTATAGAGCGCTTGCAACGCCTTTTCCAGCCACGCCGCATGTTCCTGCTCTGTGATCCCGCTCATCAGTAATGTTGCCTCCCTTCACGCTTTGCGCGGTTCGCATCGTGCAGCGTCCGCATGCAGCCCCGTGTCGTTGCATATCTCGCTGCATCCTTCGATTGCTCCTGCTTGTATCTGTCCGCCTCCCGGCGGAATGCTATGTATCGGGTGCAGTCCGTGTGGCAGCCGGTATGCCTGTCCGCGCAGCCCTTACACGGGGCCTGCACCGGTGTAAGCCCTAGATTTCCATGCATTCGTTCACCCTCACACATACGCGCTTACCGTTTACCGCAACGACGTAGCCCGTCCGGTTTGTCCTGTATTTGTATTTCTCGGCGGGATAGATCCGCCCTCGAACGGGCTGCATTTCCGGGTATACCGGGATTGATCGTGTAATCAGGATCTGCACGCGCTCCGCCAGGCCCATCACAGCTTCCCCATGTGCCGCCCAGGCGCACGCCTCGCTGCAAAAATTGTATTTTGCCTTGTACTTCGATGGTGCGCGCATAAACGTTTTCCCGCAGGCATCGCACGTCAGCTGCATCGGCGGCCTTGGCGGCTTGCGCTGCGTCTTGCTCATAGCTTTACCCCCTTGATGTACTTATCAAAATATGTGACCGCAACGGCCATAGCCGCCCACATATCCGCCGAGAAGCCGTAGAAGAAGCCGGGGTTCTTCTTTGTGCCCTTGCCGAAATTCGGCTGGCCGGGCGCATAGCGGTCGACGAGGGCTTGTCTGATGTTCACATCCTTCGCCGACGCTCTGCCGCAAAGGTAAAGCTTCTCTTCGCGGCGGAAGATCTTCTGCATTGGTCGCGGCTCTCCGTGGCTGTCTACATACTCCCAAAAACGCCCAATCCAAAAGCAGGTATCAAATACTTCTGCACCTACCGGCATTCCCATACCGGCAACCATTTCAATTGCAAAATGATCATAAAAGTCATATGGCGTAACAATCACGCCAAACATATCTTCGTTCGATTTCTTCCCGACTTTCAGCACGCGGCGGATCTCTTCGCCGTCGTGTTCTACCACGACGTAGCCGCTCTGAGTGTTTCCCGGATCAATCGCCAGAATTGTGCCCATCAGGCCACCTCCTTTGTTCAAAGTCTTTGCATTCCTCTCCGGAAAAGTACATCCGTTCTAGTTCTTCCTCGGAGAACCGTTCTGCCCTGTGCTTCAAGCACCGATACGGATAAACGTAGTTCTTTCTGTATTCCAGATTCTTGCAAGTCAGGCAGCAATCCTGCATCAGTTTTCCTCCTTTCACGCTCCCACGAGCAAATCGCAATCCGCTCATTCGGCAGCTCCATCCATCTCCGCCCCGCATTTCCCGCAGAAATTATGCCACCGCGAGCACAGCGTTGCGCCGCACACCGGGCAGTAGTCATACGGGATGTCCACATGCACCATATTCCTGCGGTAAAGTGTAGAGCGGTCTTCCGCTAAAACTCCGATCTCCTCATGGTATCCCACAATCGTCTTCTTGCGCACTTCCGTCACCGGCGTTCCATGCACCACCTCCGCAACGTCGGCGGCGGGCTGACGCAGCAGGAGCGTTTTCACACGCTGAGGCGTCCAGTTCGGATTTTCCGCGTTGCAGGATTCAAAGTCTTTCAGCGCCTCGGTTCTGCTGATAAATTCTTCAGGCATCGCGCACCTCCACACCTGCGTTATCCAGTATATCTTCAAGCAACATCTCGTTGTCGTCGCCTACATATTCACCGCGTTCACCAAAATACTGGTATGAGGTATATTCTCTTGCCTCGATTCCGGCGATCCGCCGCAGTACCTCGTTGTATTCATCGAGTCCTCTTTCCGCCGCGTCCATTATTTCCTGCAGTTGTGCGCTTGTTATGTGCTTAGCCATCCTTCTTGCCCTCCATTTCCTGCATCGCCCGTTCGACCTCTCCAATGTCAAAAAGCCCCACTTTCAGCCCGCTTGGCGTATTCTGTCCATGCGCATACGCCGTCAAGTAGATATTCCAGTGATCCGGTCTGTAAGAAACTCCGTCCCGCGCAATATCAATGCTAGAATATCCCTTGCACGGCAGCACCACCACGCGCCCGTCCTTGTCGGCCTCGGCAAGCTCGCGGAGGCGGGTATAATTGCAAAGGCTCTCCAAATCTGCAATGCGCATTAGCTTCAACGCAATCTCGTCAGCCTTGTCTTTTGGCAGAACTTCCTCCGGCTCACATCTGCTGTCCTCGTAGGACGCAAGTCGATCACACGCCGCTGTTTCAAACGGGCAATCATTGATTTTGCACCCGCTTCCGTAGCACGGTTCTTCGAAGCAGCGCGGGTAATAGGCATGACGAATTTGTTCGTCATTCCATTCAGTCAGTCGTTCCATAGTTCTTCCTCCACATACCGCCAGCTCTGCGGCGGGCGCGTGATTGGCCTGGGCGCAAGGCCGAATTCTGTCTCCCGCTGCAGACAGGCAAACTCCCATAGATCGCGCGGGTGATCGTAAATTTTGAGGTTGGAAATGTGCCATCCGTAGCCGACGCCGCCGTCCAGATACTTCTCCAGCTCGTCTTTTGTCAGGCAGGCATCTGCAAGAAGCGTATCAAGTGGTGTGCAGTCCATGTTCCAATCGCAGATGCAATATTTCGGCGGTTCACAGATTGCTCCTACTCTGACGATCCTTTCAAAAATGTCGTCGCATACAAACTCGCCTATGACGCCGCCCTGAACCGAACGGTAAATGTAGCACTTAAACGGCGTATCCATCTTCGGGCGCGTCTTACGCACCTCAATGTTCTTCCGCCCGTTGATGATCTTCTCACACCACTCCGGGCGAATGCGGATCAGTACAGCTTTACTCATGCCTTTCCTCCTTCCTCCGGCGCTTCCGGCAGCGGCATCCAGTGGGTGACCTCCACGTCTTGCCCCCATGTATCAAACCATTCGCCGTATGCGTAATTTGCAATGAGTGCATCCCCGTCAGCATTTAGCGCAAGCTGCGGCATATCATACTCTGGCGTTTTTTCTATCACGGAAATCCACCGCTGTTTCTCCCGCAGCGCCGCATTCTCGGCGGTCAGGCGCTCGATGAGGTCGGCTGCGCACTTATGCATCTCGTCCATGCAGTTTTTATAGCTCACTGCCGGGCAGCGAGCGCACGGTGCCCCAAATTGGCAGCGCCGCAGCGCCTGCACGATTTTCTTGTCTGTCATAGCGCGTCTTCCTCCATTCCTTCAAGAACCATTTGTCCCGGCAGTTCATCCGGATTTAACAGCGCGGCTTCCGGATCCCGCCACTCGACGCCGATATAGTCCAGCACACGGCCCCAGCCGTACCAGTTCCCGCGATCATCCTGCATTACGTGATTCATCCACATTTCCCACTCCTTTGGATTCCGCTCCCACAGCCGGTCGAACCGGTGTGGGCGTTTTTCCATGTGCACGCCGAACCCGCACATGGAGCACCCGGTTCTCTGTGCTTTTGTCGTCCTGAGTGTTCCGTCTGTGTCGCGCACGATTTCTCCGTAGATTTCCGGCACCGGAACCTGCAAATCCAGCGCAAGCTGCAAAAGATCCTGCCGCGAAAAAATCGCGAATGGACAGCTGCGTTTCGTTCCAGGTGATATGTAGTTGCACCCGTTCATCATCAACGCTTTCTGCCTGCGCCCTCCTTCGGACGCCATCAGGCCCATATACGGGAAGCTTCCGGTTTCTTTGGCATAATCGCTGCAAGGCTTTTCTTTCAGGTAATAGCAGCACTTATCCGATACGAGAAAATCCGGCGTTTTGTAGCTAACGCCTTCATTCTCATTTTCGTATCCGCCGAAGATCTCCAGCCATTTTTGCGCCAGCTTCATCCGCGTCCCCGTGCGGAACCCGCCGTAAGCCCCTGTTTCCCCAGTGATGATCGCATGGCGTACCGTTGCGTTTTTCTCGCTTGGATTTTGCAAAAGCGAGATTTCCCCGCAACTTCCTTGGAGATCACCGGCCATCCGTACTCCCGCAGCACTTCCACTTTGCTTTTCAGCGGTTTCAGCGGCTTCACGCCGAGTTGCTTGTGAATCAGCTGAATGCTTTTATCCTCAAGCGACGATACCGAGATGGCAGGCACATCAATACCAATGCTGCGAAGGAACAGGAGCAGCGTAATGGAATCCAGCCCGCCGACAGCTACGTAGCAGCTACCTGCAACGTCTGGGTGATCGTAGAATTCCCATGCGCGGATTTTGGCGTATTTCACCTTGAACGCATAATCCATCTGCTGTTTTACTCGAAAATCCGCAATCTTCCGTTCGGTATCCAGCCTTGCATTTCGCTCCAGCACATTCTCTTTCATCTTGCCTCATCCCTCCCCGGCGTCAGCTTCGCCAGCATGATCTGGCCCAGATCCGCAACGTAGACCAGCCGCCCGCGGCTGTACACCATCAGCTTGTCGCCCTGGATCTCCATCCGGTCTGCCTCGATGTTGGTCAGATCGTTGCAGCAATCGCAAACAAATCTCATGCTTTATCCTCCTTCCAGCAGCCTGTCCACGGCTGCGCGTTCCATCGGATTAAGTTCGTCGTGGTGCTGCTGCACGCCGTAGCCGGGCTTTGCTGCGCGGCCAAGCGCCGCAGGGCGTGTGCTGGCCTCTTTCAGCCAGTCAAACACGATCCCCTTGTAATTTGCGGCCATAGAGCGGGTTATCACGTCGATCATTGTAGCCTCGTCATATTCCTCTGCGGCTTTCGTGATCTGTGTGACAAGGCTTTGCAGGCCAACAGGCTTATACTCCTCCCGTCGTTCTCCCTTGTACGCCACCCATTTTTCAACTGCTTCGCGCAGTGTGGGGGGAAGGGGGGAAAGAATACTGTCCATGTCCTTTTCCTTTGTCCTTTTCCTTTGTCCATAGCTTTTTTTGCTTTCCTCGGAAAGCATTTGCTTTTTTTGCTTTTCGTTGCTTTCGTCAAAAGCATTTGCTTTTTCGGATTCAGGACGACCGCCCTGCTTTCCTGCCTCACTTCTGGACGCGGAGACGGCTTTTTGCGCCGCTACGGATTCGTCAATGTCCCGTCGAATCGCAGGCCAAATGAAACGTTCACTCCCGCTGAACTCTGGCTCTGCTCCCGACTCGCGATAATCCATCGCAGCCAGCACCAAGCGCCCCACCTCAGCAGCACTGTACGCCTCGAAATAGCTCCTGTAACTCAGCCACAGCTTGACGTATTCCTTTTTATCTCCCATCCGTCGGCCCTCAGAACGGAAGCTCGTTTTCGTCGCCGATCTCCATCTGCGGCATATCCGGCGCAGAGAACGGAACCGGCGTTGTGCTCGGCAGCGGCCTGAACTCCGAAGATGCCGGTGCAGCGGCAGAAGCATTCTGCCCGTCCCGCTTGCTGTCGCCGAAATAAACGCTTTCTGCGACGATCTCTGCCGTTTTGCGCTTGTTCCCGTCCTTGTCTTCCCAGTTGCGGATCTGCAAACGGCCAGACACCACGGCCATGCGGCCCCTGGAGAAATACTTGCTGACGAACTCAGCCGTGCCGCGCCATGCGACGATATCCACGAAGTCCGTTTCCTTCTCCGCGCCCTGCGCCGCGAAATCGCGGTCGCAGGCAAGCGTGAAGGATACAACAGAATTTCCGCTTTGCGTCTGCCGAAGCTCCGGGTCACGGGTCAGGCGGCCCATCAGGACGATTTTATTCAGCATTTTCTACCTCCGACGTTTCGATTGCTTCACCGGTACTCTCGTCAACGACTGTCCCGTCAATCAGACCTTCTTCCTGAATATCCGCAGCAATCGCGTCTGCCAGTTGCTCTCCCTCTCCGCGCGTCTGATAGTCAATGGACATGACGCCCCATTTCCCAATCAGAATACGATAGACTGTCTTTCTAGCCATTGCATCCCAGTCGCCGCGCCAGCCTTTTCCTTGGAACTCGCCCTTTCGGAATTTCTTTTCGTGTGCCGCAATGGATTTCGTACTCATGTACACGGTCTTTTCCGCACCGTTCACAAGCCGATAATAGCCGACATATCCGATAATCGGCAGAGCATCGCGCGCGTCCTCATCTTCTATAAAGTCAATTTTGACCTCTTCCGTCAGACGGTTGTAGCTCTTCAACTCACCCTCTCGAACGTCGACGACGTTGATTGTCTTGTATGCGCCGGTTCTCAACGCCAGCTGGTGCATACCTTTCCAGCCAAGAATAAACGTAGCTTCCATCTTTTTTGCGCCGAGATCCTTTTTATAATTCTTGAACGGGACGATGTAGGCGTATCCAAGGCTTTGGTCAATCGGAAGGTCAAACATCGCCGCTTTTAGGGATGCCTGGATCACGGTCATAGGGGATTCGTAAAATGCCTGCTGCAAGTTTTTGTCTGCGTTTACCATAGAAACGATAGATGAAACGAATTGCGGTGTTCGCTTGCCGAGAAGCTCGTCAAACCGCTTGCGCATACCGTCTTTGTCAAGCATACTGTTTACAAGAGCCGTGACAGACATTTGCTTTTGCTGCGGAGCTTTTTGCATAGCCGTCTGCTTCTGAATGATACCTTCCATAGGTTATTCTCCCTTCAATTTTTGCCCGTTAGGGCATCGTTTGTTCCTGTTTTGCTCTGCCATTGTCGCCCAGCGGCAATTCTCTGGGCAATAATTACCGTCAGGATTAACCCGATCAATCGTTAAATTTTCCGTGTACCCATTTGATAACGCCCATTCGCGAAAGCTTGTGTAGCTGTAAAGCCAATCATCACATATCTTGATCCCACGGCCTCCGTAATATCGATGCATTTTAAAATGAGGGTTATAGCATCTTGTGTGCATCGCTTTCCAGATGCGGTAGAGGCGGGAGCCAGATCCACCGTGCGTTTTGTTTGCATCAGACCTTCGTTCTCGTCCATAACATCCGCATGAGAGCGTGTTCCCGTTGCGAAGATTGCTTCGGATAACGGTCGTTTCCTTTCCGCAAGAGCATTTGCATCGCCAAAGGCTTTCTCGGTGGATGTCCTTGCCTGCGCACTCGATTACAGTCAGGCGTCCGAATGTCAGCCCTGTTAAATCATGTGGAAACACTTTGCAAGCCATCCTCCTTCGTGATTTCTGTAATTTTGAATGGCCGGGCCTGCACCGTTTTATAAAACGGTGCCAAATCGATATCCGGGTATGCCTCTTTAAAGGCTTTGGGCTGAAACGTCTGCCGGTTTTGCTGCTTCCAAGAGACGTTGTAGCCGTTGCAGGCGGCCCGCTCTGCCGTGCCCATATCGAGCTTGATCGTGTTTTCGATCTCGCGGCTGCGCTCCGCCAGTGCCGCCGCCTGACGTTTGATCTGCATATACTCAGACAACAGCTGTTCGCGTCCGAACAAATCAAGCTGTTCGCCGCTGCTGTCGGCATAAACCGTGCTGATCGCGTCCGTCGTCGCCTCCGAACCGTCCGGAACCGGCGGCGTATCCTCCTCGACGCACCGCCAGAAAAGCTGCTCCGCCTCCATCAGCGCGGAGATTTCCGCCTCGTCGCGTTCCAGCGTGTATGTAAAAAATCCGCGCCCGAAGACGAGCACCGCCAAATACCAACGGTCTAGGCCGGTGACGGCCAGATAATGCACACACTGTGCATAGTAGCGTTCCGGGAACTCCACGCCGTTGAACTGTCGAATGTCAAGCGTCGATGTTGTCTTACACTCCAGCCCTGCATTTTCGCTGGAAATTCGCCTGTCAATGTCTGCGTGCGCCCACGGATACGCGGGATTCCGAATGATGTAGTTGCAGCGCCGCACCTTTTTCCCGGACGCTTCCTCAAAACGCTTTGCAACATACTCCTCGAGATCTCTGCCAATCCGCATAGCCTCTGTGTCTTCCTTTTCCGGAAGCCGCCCGGTCTTGTCCATCCATACCGTGTACGGGCTTGCAAGGCGGCTCATTCCGATAACAGCCGCCGCGTCACTCCCGCCGATGGACTTTCTGCGTTCCTCCAGCCATTCTTCGCGGCTCATCTTCGCCGTGGAGATTGTATCGAGCATTTACTCCACCTCCACAAATTCACCGTTTTTCAGCTGGTACCAGGTATCTGCTCTGATATTTTCGCCATCTACGATTGCAGCTTTTACCGCGACAATCGGATACGTCTTCCCGTTCCATTCGTCGCGTTCTACGCAGCAGATCGCGCAGCCAAGAGCGCCCATCGCTTTGCATTCGAGGCCAGCCGCGAGCGCCACACCGGCTTTCCCTGTGGCGGAGGCCGCGCCCTGATAGCCTGTGGCGGAGGCCGCGCCATGATCGCCCGTGGTGGAGGCCGCGCCCTGATAGCCTGTGGCGGAGGCCGCGCCCTGATAGCCTGTGGCGGAGGCCGCGCCCTGATAGCCTGTGGCATGATTCTTTTTCTCTGCATTCGCGCGCTTGATCGCATCATCAAATCCGATTTGTCTCTTGACATATTCGATCTGCGCTTTCACGAGGCCAGGAACGCCGATCTCAGCTTTCAACGTCATTTTTTTCGCGACGATTTTACTATCATCCGATTCACGCTCGTCAGTTACTTCTTCGGCGTCTGCCTCAAAATATCGGCTTTTGTTCGGTGCATAGTGGTTCAGCACATCAATCGGTTGTTCGCACGCGTGCAGGCCAGCCCTGCAAAGATGCGGCTCTCCATCAAAAACAGCGGCTTCACCAAGCTTGTATTGAAACCCGCGGCACTTCATATCCTTATCCGTGCCTTTATAAACTCTCATGTTGATCCTCCTGTTTCATCTTTCCCGCCAGCCACAGCGGCGGGAACAAATAACGATCTTCGTCCTCCGGCTCGTCCGGCCCATACTCCGGCTCTGGAATGCTCAAGTACAGGTTTTCACCGTCATACGCCATTCCGGCTCACCTCCTGGCGGATCAGCGCTTCACAGAAGCTCTGAACCGTAGAATAGCCCAGCTTTTTCAGAAGCCTGTCCAGCTTCTTAGCCTGATCATCCGTCAGGCGGAAGTAATACCGGTTCGTCTTCTTCCGGCGATCTGCGCGGTTCTTGGGCGCGTCCAGCGCCTTGATCGCCGCAGCTGCCTCCGGAACAAGCTGCACGCCGTATTTCTCCGGCGCTTCGCACTGAGAAAGCAAGCATTTGTTGAACTTCGGGTAGTCGGCCCGTACCGCCTCGACACAGGCCTTTGCACCATGCCGAACGCGGGAATCCGTTAAACTTGACATAGTTCCCTTTCTGCCCTATAATAAAGGCGTCTTAAGTTTCCTTCCGGCCCTTGCCGCGTTGCCGCGCGGCAGGGGTCATTTCTTTTTCGTTCGCTCCCGGATGAGCTTGCAGGTTGCGTCCCATTGCTCAAACAGGATCTCCCAATAGATGCCGCAGGAGAATCGGCCGTCTGTGGCGCAGCCGGAGCTCCATAGCCCGCGCTCTCTGCATATCTCGCAGGGAGTCTTCAGCAGATCCGCTTCCGTCATGCCAGCCCGTACAGCAGCGCGACGAGAGCGACCAGACCGGTCAGGACGCATTCATACGTCATCTCCGCCATCCCGGCCACCGCCGACAGGATCATCGCCGCGCCGCTCACCCAAAGGCACATACCCTTCAAGATTCGCAGTGTTGCCTTCCGGGCCTCCAATTCCTCCCGCAGCCGTTCCCGGCGTTCCTCGGTCGTTTCCACGACAAGGTTTGTTCTCATGCTGTCCTCTCCTTTTTGATTTCTGTTCGTTGCTTCGCAATTCGTTGCCGCTGCTAAGCGGTGCTTTACGGGGCTTTACAGGGCTTTGCCCTTGCATTGCATTCGTTGCTGTGCCGTAGCTGCGCGTAGCCTTCGATGATTTGCCATGCCATCGCTCTGCGCTGCGACGCCATTCCGTTGCCTGTCATTGCGTCGCGTTCCGTTGCTGTGCAATGCTATTCCATTGCTGAGCGCGGCTAAACTAAGCCATTGCATTGCGTTGAGATACCAAGCGAATCGCGGCGTTGCCTTTGCACATCTACGCCTCGCTTTGCCGTTGCGCATCTGCGCCAATCGATACGAAGCAATTCCATTGCTACGCTCGGCGCTCAGTGCATAGCGAAGCCCTTGCGCTTAATCCGCCAGAACCTCGTAGGTAAATCTGCCCTTGCCGGAGTTTCGCCACTGGCCGATGCCTCTGAGCCGTCCGTAATCCAGCCATTCCAGGACGATATCCTTGTGTGCCTTTTCATCGAGCATCACGATATCAAGCTCGATGGAGCTTCCTGCCGGGATTTCCTCGGAGTTTGCGAGGCTCACGCGCTCGCCCTGTGCGGTCTGCGCACGAAGCGGCCTCTGGCATTCGCCGATCTCGCCGTTGACCTCAATGGGAATCATGCGCGGCTCTACAAAGATCAGGCCGTCGATGATCTTCTTATAGGCTTTCAGGGCGCTGGATTTCTTGGATTTCACGCGTGCCAGCATACCGCAGGCGTCTTTGAAAAAGCCTTTGACCTGATAATCGTACAGAATCGGCTGCCCGTCGGTACGCGGGAAAACGGTTTTGCCCTTTTCGGCAACAGCGTCCGCGCCGAGCGCTGCGATCTCATCCTCAATCGTGCTTGCGTCCGGGGCCTTGCTTGCGATAAAGTCCCGTGCAATGTTCTCGTTGCTCGGCCATGTGCCAAGAACCGGCTCCAAAAATGTTAATCTGACTTTCATTTGTTCCTCCTCATGCTCCGAGAAACCGCAAAAACGGCTCTCTCGGAATCTTTACTCTGTGCTTGCTTGTGCAGCAGACCGGGAAGCCCAGCTTTTCAGGCCGTTCCCTCGCCATCAAGCGAAGCCATTGCGGGGTACAGCCGAGCACCTGCGCCGCCTCGCTTGCGAGGATTGTTGGCTTTGACATTGCCCGGATATCGTCCAGCGTCATTTTTCCTCCTTTCTCGGCTTTAATAGCTCGTCCACTGTGCAGCCGTACAGATCTGCGATTTCGTGCAGGCGCGCCGTCTTCGGATACATCTGCCCGGTTTCCCACAGATAAACGGATGCGTCTGAAACCTTTAGCGCCTTGACTACCTGTTGAACAGTCAATCCAGCGGCAAGCCTCGCTTCCTTAAAACCCATGCCTTTACATACCTCCTGTCTGAGAATACTAAGTTTTTCTTGACAACTTAGTGAATTGTGTTATTATGAAAGTACCACCTATCATTATTAAACAATCCGATAAGCTGTCCGGGGCGGTGTTCTTTTCACACCTCATAAGCCGAGGCATGAATCATGTGCAAGTCGTTCAGAGAAAGAATCAGGTTGTTCCTCAATCGGAATAAGCGTTACAAATCCATAGAAGAAAACGGTCTAAATGTGCTTGTCGAAACCGAAGGATCGAAAGCACGCACGGAGAAAAGGCGGTTTCTTATCAACATGTTTTTCACCGTCGTATCTGCCGTCGCCGCAGTCGCTGCCGCGATATTTGCCGCCCTTACTTACATCAACTCGTAACGGAAGGCAATGACCGCACGCGCAATGGAACGTCCCGAACTGGTCATATCCGCAGTCTGAACCAACAATCTGAAATCCCCATATATACTTGTCTTTCTTCACGCCATCACCTCACTTGTAAGTTCCGCCCTAACAAAACCTAGTATACACTAAGTTGTTCCTAGTGTCAATAAAAACTTTGTGATTGCTAGGTGTAAAGTTATACAAAAAGGAGTGTTGCTTTGTGGTTAAATCGCCCATAGTCGCACGAATCAACGCCCTGCTTGCTGCAAAAGGTATACCGAAACAGCAGTTTTATAAGGATTGCGGTATTACGTCTGCATCGTACTCTCTATGGAACACAGGGAAAACAAACCCTTCTATGAAAAATCTTAAAATTATCGCAGAATATCTCGCTGTATCAGTAGCAGACTTGCTGCCGGACGAGGAACTCGTTCCGCAGGAGGGCATAAAAAAAGACCCCATCCCGAAGGATGAGGCGGAAGATAGCGAAACCGCAGAACTCCGTGAAATTTGGAGTTCTGCGGATGAAAATGAGCGCCGTGATTTGCTCGAAATGGCACGTATGCTAAAGAGCCGGAGAAAGCAGAATGGATGATGCAAGCAACCTTCCGTTTTCGGAAATCGAGTTGAACAAAGATGAAAGAAAAATGCTTAAAGCGTTGGCAGATAGCAGAATATTTGCGACGGATGATATTTTCCAGACCGCAAATAGGCTGAAACATTTTGGACTTGCAAATCTGCACCCAATCCCCAGCAAAGATGGTGTCCATGTGTTATCGTTTGGCGCGTCCTGCGCAATTGAAATAGAAGAACGCGGGAAGGACTACTTGGCGTATATTGATCAGCGGAAGAAGTCCACAAAGGCTAGTCGAATCCATGACCTAGTGATTGCAGTAATCTCATTCCTGCTCGGGATGCTTACGTCTGAACATTTCTGGAATTTCCTGAACAAATGTCTGTCAGGATCCGAGGGCTAAAGTCGCTGCAAACTGCTTTAAGCTTTTTTTCGCAGACAAGCACGATGTCGCCGCCTGGGCTGGCCGCGCCGATCGCGTGTTCGCACATCCGGCACGCTTCTCCGCACTCATCTTTTGTAGAAATTTCAGTCCTGATTCTGCACAACTGCAGCATAATATTATCGTACTTTTCCTTGCTCAGAAACATTGTTTCGCTCCTTCCATATTCTAATTAGTTCTCGTTTTTCCTCTGATGTAAGTTCCATTAAATACTGAAAGCCAATATCAGCGGGCGCAATTTCTTCACCCTTATTATAGCACAGATCATCCTGAATACAAAGCATTTTGCGCCCTCCTTTTCTTAACTTCCAAATTCTATCGTTTCTTTTTGTGCAGTTTTGACCTTGAGCCTGTAAAACTCTGGTGATAAAATTATAGTACATTACAAAACCGGGAGTACTATGACTAGTGCAGGATCCTCGGCTCCCGCCGCTCGTCCTGCTCCCGGCCTACGTCCGCGACGCAGGCAAACAGGAGCGGAATGCCCTTGATGTAGTCCACGCTGACGCTATGCACATCTGTCAGCTTCGCACCGTCTACTGTTACGTCCACTTTCCCGTTGTTTACCCGGATGTTGATGCACTCCATATTTTTTCCTCCTGTCATTTATTATAGAACGGTTGTTCTAAAAATCAACATGGTATTATGAACAAACAGACCGCGTTATTTTTGGGGATCAGGAATCCGATGGTGTACAGTTTATGGGACTGATGATTTGATATAATATTCGGTTTGACCGGCCCCATCGTATCTGGAACATACGGTGGGGCCATTTCAGCAGATGCCGGATTCAGGAACTATCTGCTACGTTTTTATTGTACCAGATAATGTTTGTAAGAAAAGCCCGAGTTTTGCGTTTTCTTCTCATAGTTTGCGTTTTCACACGGAAAATGTAAGAAATAACAATACAATCTGCGATTGGAGGCGCACCGATGTCCGCAATACAGGAACTCGCGCCGTTTATCGGCGCGTATCATGGGAAAATCAGAAATGCGAAAGATCACAGCGGAATGACTCTGGAGGAGCTGTCGGAAAAGTCCGGAGTTTCCTTCTCCACCGTGAGCCGATTATATGCCGGAACACAAGCGGATCCACGGCTTTATAACTCGGCCGCAATATGTAAAGCGCTTGGTCTGTCGCTCGACGAGCTGTTCGGCCTTGAGAATCCCGTCGGAAGCCCGGAAAATCTGACCAAGCAGATCCATCGTGTCGAGCTTGAAAACGCCAAGCTGGAGGCAGCAGCAGCCCTACAGAGCGCGCAGATAAGGTCTACACATACAATGTGTTACGTTCTCGCCCTATTTTGTTTGCTTCTCTCCTTTACCCTGATTGCCTGCCTTGTAACGGATGCGCAGAGTCGGAACGCAGGCCTCATTCGAGATGGAGACTTGTCCGTAACCGCATGGGCGTGTATCGCCCTGATCGTAGGTTCAGTTCTGGCTTCGGCAATTACTTTCTACGCGATCCGAAAAGAACGTGGAGGGAAACATGGAGTGCATCAAGTGTAAAAAAGAAATTCCAGACGGCGCGCCCTACTGTTGCTGGTGCGGGAAAAAACAGGAAGCGCGGCGAAGCCGGACGCGCGGGAACGGGCAAGGAAGCGCTTACCAGCGAGGGAAGACGTGGACGGCGCGTTGGACAGAAAGAACTTACCTAGACGAGAACGACAAGCTTCGGCAAAAGATGCGAACAAAAGGCGGGTTTACATCAAAGCGCGCCGCCCTCCAATATGCCGCAAACCCTCCGAAGGAAGAGCAGCGAAGCCCCACTCTCAGAGAATACTACAAAACATATCTGCGTGGGGATTATCTATCCTTATCGGCTGATCGTCAGGGCGCGGCGGAAAAGGCATTCGAGCGCATGAGAGAAATCGCCGACCGTGAGATCGACGCGCTTACCATCGCGCAGATACAGGATGTTATCGACCGCAACGCCAGCACCTATTACACGCGGAAAGATATGAAAACTGTCCTCTCCCACTGTTATAACCTCGCAATTGCAGAAAAGCAAACAACCGTGAATCTTGCAAAGTACATAAAGCTTCCGGAATTGGAAGAGAAGTCGCCGGAACCGTTTACCGACGCCGACGTAAAAAAGCTATGGGAAGCGTATGCAAAAGACCACTTCGTTGGGTTTATTTTAACGATGATTTATACCGGCATGATGCCCGGTGAGCTTCTGAAACTCAAGAAAGATATGATTGACTTTGAAAAGAATGAGATCGTCCGAGGCGGCATAAAGACAAAGAAGCGGAAGGAAACGCCTATGGTCTTCCCGGATTTCGTTGCGCCGGTGCTGCATGAACTATGCGAAGAAAGCAAATCGCGCGTCGGAAATATCTGCTGCATAAACAAAGATAATTTTTACAAGAGATATTATGAGTGTTTGGAGCTTGCCGGAGTGCAAAAGCTACCACCTTACTCATGCCGCCATACAACCGCTACAGCCCTCGCGATGAAAAACATTGATCCGTTTACGATCAAGGAAATCATGCGCCACACGAAGATAACCACTACCCAACGGTATGTACATCCGGACATGAAAGGCATGGTCGATGCCGTAAATCAGTTGCAAAACGACTCGCCAGAGTGAATTCTGTATGCTACAAAATATGTTACAAACGCCAATTTCCCCAGTGTTTTCAATGGGTTTTTCTCCCCTGCTAAGGGAGTAGGCGTCTAAAAAGCGCGCGAGAGTTCAAATCTCTCCTTCCGCGCCAAAGTACCGATTTTAGATTTAAAACATCTAAAATCGGTACTTTTTTATGCTTTTCACCCTATTTTCTGCGTATTTTCAAAAAGCAAAAAATCACGTTATGACACGCTCTGTAACATAAAATCATTTCCCGTATGCTACATTGTATGCTACAGATTCAGCGCAATGCGAGGGGACTCCCCTATTTTTTTGCTACATGGACTTTATTTTCCGAAGCATAGAATCATAGACTTTTCGGTTCACAAGCGATAATGTGTCCATAAGTTCATCAACGACCGCCCAAGCCTTTGCCGGGTCTTTCCCAGCTACCGCAAGCAAAAACTCACTGTCCCCGTACTCGCCCACGGTAGCCGGTTCTGCGGTCACAGGGGCGGGAGCGCCGGAGTAGTAACCCACATACCTACCGCCGTCGCCCCGTTCCTCTTCCTGCATCTGCTTGCGGATCACGTACAGATCCGCAAGCTTAGCGTAATTCTTATAGTCGGATTCCTCATATTCCAGGCGAGCAATCTCTTTCCGGATTTCGGCTGCATCCAACATATTGCGCTCTCCTTATGCCCGCTCGATCTGCTCCATGCAGCGGCGGATCGCGTCACGGGTTTTATCGTCGTCCGCGTCGCGCATCATATCCTCCAGCTGCGCATGCATATGCTCGCGGGCGTCTGTGCGGCTGTAGCGGCCCATTGCGTCGCGGCGGCGCCCACGGTATGAACTTCCGCGTCCATATGTGCCGCGCATATCCGCTTCCCACTCGCCGTCGCGGGAATAGCCGCCGTCTTCAGCCGTCTCGATCTTGTAGGTATTCTTGATGGAGCTTGTCAGCTTCTGGATCGCGTCCAGATCGCCCGCAGACATTTCGCGCTTGTCGGCGATTTCGTCCAGCTCTTTGCAGAGCATTTCACGCAGGTTTCTCAAATCGTACATATTGCATCCTCCTTTCACGATACGCGCTCGACGATCATATTGCTATTTGCGAAACTTACTGCCTGCGCGCTGGTGTTCTTCGCCGCTACAGTCAGGCAGCAGCCACGCGGGACTTCCACGAATGTGGAAACGAAGATGTTGAAATAGTTCTCAACAGCCGCAGGGGTTACGGTCGCTGTGGCGCTGCTCAGAGGTTCGCCGTTGATTGCGAGCGCAGCGGTAATGGCACCTACTGTTCCGCCTGTAGGTACGGCGATATTCGCGCCAAAGGATACGCGGAACTTCGCCTTGCATTGCTGCGTAAGCCCGCGCAGCGTAACGAGCCCGCTTCCTTCGCGATGTACGATGCACGGCTTTCCGCAAGCTGCCGTGGAGATCAGAGGGACGTTCTGCCCGGCGGCGACGCCGACGACGTTGGAATTTGTAAACTCAGCCAATCCCAAACACCCCGCTTCCCGAATTGCCTGCTTTGCAGTAGTTCAAAATCGGCTCCATCGCCGTCTTCATCGCCTCTGCGCAGCTCGGCTGCTCCATTTCGTCCACCGTTTTCAGGATACAGGCGTATGTATAGAGATCCGTGATGTTCATCTTGTACAGATCCACGCCCATCAGGTGATCGATGAATTTCTTCTTGAGTTCCTTATATGTTGCCATAAAATCATTCCTTTCATAAAAAATACAGCGGCGGGACGATTGCCCCGCCGCGTTGCTATCGAGTATCGGCAATGGGGGCCGACCATTTTCGTGAGGCCACGAAAAAGCTCTACGATGTGGAGTTGTTACGCGCAGTTGCCGCAGCCGTAGTTGTAACCGCTGTTGCATCCTGCGTACTGGTACGGGGCCGGAACGCTGAATGCCGGAACAGGGCGCGGGTTGTAATATGCCAACTGCCCGCTCACATAGTTACGCAGATCGAGCGTCTGAGCGTTCTGGCTTGCCGCAAGCTGCGCAACAAAGAGCTGCTGGTTCTGCTCGGCGATCTTCGCGTCCTTCGCCGCAAGCTCCTGCGCCGTCAGACGCTGGTCGATGCTGCGGAAGCCGCAGTTCATCGCGTCGATGATGTCGCGCGTGGTGTTCTGCACGGTGTTGCGGGTGTCGCATGCCTGCGTCGCCATGTCGTAGCGCACCTGGGCGATTGAAGCGCGGTTTTCGCAGCAGCAGTTCGCCGCCTGCATCTGCATCGCGTTAAGCTGCTGCATGAGCGCCGCCTGCTGATTGCAACGGGAAAGCTCGGCGGACTGGAAGCCAGTGTTCATGTTCTGATTGACACCGGCGAAACCGTTCAGCAACGTAGTGTTCATTGCGTAAAATCCGTCGCAAAGCCCCTGCTGGGTAATTTCGCCCTTACGCTCGAGTGTGGACGCCGCGCTGTCAATCTGCCTCTGAAGCGTAGCAAAGTCACTTGCAAGAACATAGTTGTCCGCAGCGCCGCTGCCATTATTGCCGCCCCAACCGTTCCGATTCCACCCCATCAGAACAATGAAGAACAGAATAATCCACCAGCCGTTATCGCCGCCAAAGCCTCCCCATCCATTACCGTTGTTCGTGCCAGCCGGAACAACAGGCATGTTCATAGGAATACCATCGCCATTCAAACTCATAGTTTTCTCCTTTCGTAGATTTTGAAATTTATCTCAATCGTGCGCACGAATTGAAATCTAAGTTATCCAAGAAGCTGCTGAAACTGGCTTGCCACCTGTTGCAGCTGATTTAACTGCTGCTGCGATATCTGGCCCGACTGCACAAGCTTTTCAACCTCTGCTTTCGGATTCCCCTTAAATGCGCTCTGGAATTGCCGGAACTGCTGCACCAGCTGCTGAAACTGGCCGATCTGGCCGGGCATTTGCCCGCCGCCCAGAGCATTAAACAGTGGGTTCATTGTCTGCCTCCTTTGTCTTGCGCGTCGGTCTTACGCTGGGAGCCGTCAGCTTGGCTACAAGCTCGTCGAACTCCTTGCGGGTCACATATTCCTCGCTCATGTCCCTTCGGGCCGCTGTGGGCGTTATAACGGTCTGTGCGCGCTCCACAAGATCATACGTTGTCATGCTCGGCTTTCCGCTTGCATCGGCCTTTTTCACATACACGACCGGCGCGTTCATATCCCAAAGCGTTACTGCGTTGTTGGGCGCGACAATAAAGTCGTTTGCCGCCTGCTCGTTCGGGATCCAGATGATCGACTGGTTTTGCGGCTGCTGTGGCTGCGGCTGATAAGTCGGCATCTGCGGCGCGGGCTGATACTGCGGACGCATCTGCATCTGCGGCTCCTGCATCTGCGGCATGGGCGACTGATTGTAAATCGGCTGCTGATACACATACGGCTGTTGTCCAAACATCATGCTTCCTCCTTTGCCCAATAAAACAGTGGAATTTCACTCCCAGAATCCCACGTGTCAAAATACGTCCCATCCTCCACGCACACAACGTGGCTTGATAACGCCAGCACATACACGCTGCGCGGATGATCTGCGCAGAAATCCGCGACGGTATAGCAGTCCGGGCACGTGTTCGGGATTACGTTCCGGGTAAAGCCCTGCTGCCGGAGATACGCCCCCCATACACTGTTCGCGCTCGGCAGATCGCCCATAATGAGCCCCTGCAGGCACAGGCCGATATACACCTCGTCCCAGCTCTTCCCGGTCGCCTTTGCGATAGCCCGGACGGTGCAGTCCCCGACCTTCTGCCCAGCGGGATTTGGATTGAAATAAGAAAAGCCCATACCGAACACTCCTTTGATGTGTCCAGTATGGGCTTTTTTGCGTTTTGATGTGCCTCAGCTGCGTATCACTTGTGCATCATTTCCGCTCAGTTTGGAAGACTGCCGGACGCAGCCTTCATCCGCGCCATGATCTCCGGCAGGCGTCGCTGTACCGTGGCGCGGCCAAGATACAATTCTGTTGCAGCGTCCACTTGCGGGAGCTTGTCCACGAAGTAAAGGTGCGCGATCTTCTCATTCTCCCGGCCAAGATTGGCCTGATAGATCACGGCCTCCATGTCCTTGCGGGTCAGGCGGCCCAGCTCCGGCGGCAGCTTGGCCCGCGCCTGCGGCGACATAGGCCCCGCCTCCTTACTTTTCCTTGTGATTCAGCACAGCGATATTGCCCTTGTTGCTCACTTCGAGATCCAGCGCTGCGGCCAGATCGCGCACCTTGACGTAGTTCGTTCCGTCTTTCAGGATGCGTTCAACGGCGACTTCCTTGCCGTCCACGATGATCTTGCTTTTTTCTACCATTTCGGTTTCCTCCTCTGCATTTTTTCCATCTTCGAGTGCCATGACCGTATGGCCCTCGCTTACCAGTACGTCGCCGCGCAGGAGATTGGCGTCCGTCGTCAGATACTTGCTGCCGGTCAGCAGCACAAAATCTCCCGTTGCTGGCCAATCGTGCAGCATGCAGTATGTCGTGCAGCTGTTGCCCTGCCGACGGTAGAGCGCTTCGACCGACGCGCAGCCTGCGGCCACGGCGCAGAGCGTCATAAGGCCGGAGCAATCCGTCTCCACGGGCTTTGTGATCTTGCTCACGTCCCACCCGACGGCTCTGGCGGCCTCATACGCCGTGTTTCGGTCGCTCATGTCGTACCCGATGTTCCGGTTTTTAATCGCCGCCTCGCACGTCTGCGCGGCCCGCTCGGCCTTTTTGCGGCTCTTGTAGCGCAGTACGCCGAGCCAGCGGCCATTGTACCAGTTGGAGATATTCAGCTCCCGCCCGTTCTGGTTGCCGGGCTGCTGGTTGCGGCCTCCGGTTTCTCCAAGACTGGCCTGCCCAATTTTGATACTCATGCCCGCTCACTCCCGTACAACTCGTGGTGCAGCTGCAGCACGGCGGCCTCGATCAGCTTGTCGATCGTTTCTACATCAAATTGAATGCCCTTCTCGGCGAGGAAGTTCACGACATACGCCTTTTTCGCCGCGCCGTCCGTCGCGGTGTACAGCTGTTCCGCCGCCTTTACGCCGATCTCAACGTAAGTGCGGAGCGTTTGCAGCTTGTCCGCGTCGATCTTGGTTTTGAGCCACGGGATCAAAAATGCCGAGACGAGCGCGCTGATGAGCGCGATCACTGCCGAGATGATCTGTGTGTAGTCCATATGTATGCTCCTTTCAATCTTTCAGCACGATCTCTGCGATGCGTGCTGCCGCTTCCGGGCCGTATTTCTCGGCCCATTTATCCATGTACTTCTGCGCGTACTTCGCGCGGTTCTCGTTCTTGGCCTTCCAGAGATAGAATCCGCTGGAAGCCGTCGTTTCAGCCAGCACCGCAAGCGTGATCTCCGTCAGGTCTGCGCCTGCCGCGCAGGCGATAATGAGTGCGAGGCTGACGAGCGCGCTGCAGATCAGCCACTTCTTGCTAAACTCCATTGCTGTGTCCGCATTGCACCTCCAGCTGGTGCAGGAACTTTTTCACGTCGCCGTTGCCGCCCAGCTTGACGTATTTCTGCCCGGCAATCAGACGCTCTGCCATTGGCATTTCCTCGCTCATGATCGTGAGGCGGAGGATAGCCAAATACTGCTCATCCTGATGCTCCTGCATTTTCCCGAGCTTTTTGTCGATCTCGGCGAGGTGCGTATCCTGCGTCGTGGCCTTGCCGCGCTTTTTCTGTATCGCGCTGACGACAGCGTTTACTACCGCCGTAAGCGCGGACGAGCCGAGCACGGCGCAGACGAGGGTGACGATGATGGTTTTGGTGTCCATGGTGTTCTCCTTCCGGTTTTCGGTGGTTTATCCTCCAGTGATATCTGGGTAATCTTCGATCGCTCTTATCTTGTTCGCGTAATCTCCCCAATAGCTTGAGGTTTTGTAACTATCTACAAGCGCGGACGGAACATAAAGATACATAGTGGTTATAGCTGAAAAAAGAGCAACAAATCCTCTGCCTGCCGTTGTAGGCGCAACCTCAGAATTCCTCAGAATTATTGTTTGCAACTTGGTGTCGCCTTTAAATGAGGATGCGTTTGATTTTTGTAGCTGCGAGAAATCAATTCGCTCAAGCGATTTGCAATTATTAAAAGCGTAGCTCTCTATATCTGTTGCATTTGGAAATACAACACCGGTTAGATTATTGCAATAAAAGAAAGCATACGGACCTACCACTGTTATATCAGAATTTACATACACACCTGATATGCTTCTATCTATAATGGACGGGAGTACACTATCTCCTCCACCGGACGTGGGAACGTTGACGACCGCGGTCGCTTTGCTTAGGGTCTTCCCGGCGTCCGGGGTGATCTCCACTGCGCCGTTGGCGGTGATGTTAACGGTTTTTTCCTGCTCTTCCTTGGCGCTGCCAGATGGAATCCCGCTGATCGCGCCTGCAAGCCCTTCGAGGGTCTGTGCCGCAGGGGCTGTGCCGCCTTTGGCCTTTACTGCGTCATACGCCGCGCCGATTGCCGTGATAATGCGGTCGAGTTCTGTCTGTATGCTCATATCTGTTCCTCCTTTAAATCGCGGCGAGAGCGTTTTCGATGTCGTCCGTCAGCGATACCGTGCCGCCGGAGGTGTAGCCTTCGGGGATGGCTACGCTGGTCTGCGTGAGGCCGTCGATGGTCTTTGCGATCGCGCCGTTGTTGGCCATGGTGCCCTCGACCTTGCTGCCATCGGCCAGCACGATAAACTTTCCGTCCAGCACGTCAGCCGCTCCGGCAGTCACGCCGGAAACGTCCTTGTATTTGTCCGGGATCGCGCTTACCGTGACTTTGCCGAGGACTTTGCCCTTTGTGGGCGTAATGTCCTGCGCGGCCTCGGCAGGCGTGGCGGACTTGGTTTCCAGCACGACGGATACCTTGCCCGCGCCGGAGTGCTTGCCCGCCGGGACGGTGTATTCCTGATTGCCGGTCGTGGCGTCCAGCACTTTTTCCACTGCACCGTTATCCGGCATGGTGCCCGCCTGCGTCACGCCGTCCGCGTCGATGAAGACTTTATTCGCCAGCACGTCTGCGGGCGCGGCGGTCGTCGCACTGACGTCCTGGAAGTTTTCCGGGATTGCGCCGACTGTGACGCCGGACAGGCCGTAATAACCAGCGTCAGGCGTGACGGACTGCTGTTCCTTGGTGGGTGTGACGGTCTTGGCCTGCAAGTTGTAGTTGCCGCCGCCGGACACGCCCTTGACCGTGCCGGAGCCGTTGTGATAGCCCGCCGGGATGGTGTAGGATTCGCCCTCTTTGACGTTCGCGTCTACCGCGCCCTGATTTTTGATTCCGTTGATCTCCGTAGCCAGCGCGTCAAACTTGTCCGTGCTGGTGCCGAGGCCAAGCGCGACCATTTTGTTGCGGATGGTGTTGCGTGCGGTTTGAAGCCGGGTAATTTCGGTTTGTGTGCTCATGTAATCACTCCTTAATCTCGTACAGATTATTCGTTTGCCATTTTAATGTATGTGGTGGTATCGCTGGAATAGCTGATCGTCGGCAGCGTCGTGCCGCCGAGGGCTGCGTAGAGGGCCGGGTATGCAGCCTGATCGAAGGTTGAGCCATCACACGCGTGCCACGGGGCAGCGAGGACGCGGACAGTCGTGAGGATATCACCAACGTGATAGTTCGGCTCTGCCAGCTTCGCAAGCGCCTCATTTACCATCGGGTTCGCCGGTGCGTCTCCGGCGCGCCAGATCTCCGCAGCAGTCTGCGCGGTCAGTAGATTTCCTGCTGTGAGCGGAGTTTCTATCTGCAGTGGCTCGTCCTCTAGTTTAAGCCATACGCCACGCAATACAACTTTGTAGGCATTGTAGCCTACATACCGGATAGCTCCGTTAGCTAGATCTATGCTGCCTACTCTATCTTGCATAATTATTCCTCCAGCGCCTTGATATAGGCTTTACAACGGGTACTCACGCCAATAATGGGAATCGTCTTTCCGCTAACGCTATAATCACAATATGCAATGCCGTTGCTTGAACTATATGCCGCTCTTCCGTCAAGCGATAGAGCAATGTCTGGTATACCGTCATTTAGCACATCGCTATAGGCTTGCCCAGCTGCAGGGTCGCTGATTGCAATAATATTTACCGCGCTTGTACCATTCTTTGTCGCTGTCACGTCACCGGCTGTCACAAGCAGCCCGCCTTTGTATTTTCCACCGCTGTATGCTGGAAGCCATCGCTTGCCAGATTCATAAGAGATAATTTTCCCGTTGCTCCATGTTGTTCCGTTGTTCGTCGAGTACCTGTACACCATATATCCGGTATACTCGGTAAAAGTACCGCCAACGATGCTTGTCTTCATAAGCCCGAAGAATGCAATGATTGTCGTTCCGCAATGATACGCAGACATCAGATCATGCCTTGTGTAACCTGGCGGTTCGTTGAAGGATGGAGAAAGAGTCGCAAGTGATACGGTACTTACCGTCTCCCATGTCGGATTGATCAGAGTTTCCGCCGTTGCTGTTGTCAGGCTGTTGCTCTCGTTTGATAGCTCCAGCTTGTAAAAGCGTCCCTGCTCTTGATTGTAAAAAAAGACACCGTCGATGTCTCCTATCGCCACAATCGCCTGCGTTGCTGGGTTCACATATGAGCAGCTTATATATTCATGATCGTGACCATCGTAGCCGGTGTATTTTGAACCCACGGCATAGATATACAAAAAGTTCGGCGTAATAAACAGCCCACGATCTCCTTTGGTTAGCGTAGACGGCAAACTCCCGCTTGCGTACAGCGTGAATTTTGTATCAAGGCTCGATGTTTTGTATATTCCTGTGGTTGCGGCTGAACCGCTATCCAAAATGGTGTAGTAAAAGCCGTTCGCGTATTCCAGCACTGCGTCTACCATCGTAAGCCCTGAAGGAATGGATGTTCGCTGCGTCCACGTTTCCAAATCAGCGGAAGTATAAAGTTTATTGCCGGACATTGCAACCCATTCCCCATTCAAGAACCACATTGCGGTCGGATTTATGCTTGCCGTTTTCAGTGTCCATGGCAGAGGTGCTGCAGAACTGCGAAGAACAGAGAAAAGTTCCGGATACTGCTCCTGCGATACGATGCGGCCGTCGCAGGGGAGCCAGGCGGCGGAAAGGTCGGTACGGGAGGTGATGGCGATATCGCCGACTCTGGCCGTGCCCTCCGAAAGCTTTCCGAACGCGTCGTTGACTGTCGGGTCTTCCGGCCTCGTGGTTGCGTTCGGCCAGAGCTTGGCGGCAGTGGCATCGGACAGAAGATTTGCCTTATTGAGAGGCGTACCCTCAACTGTTGGCTCGTCCATACGTTTCATGTACTCGTAGTGATCAAGACTACCGTCGGAATTGTAGATGCCATATCGAATAGCACCGTTGGAAAGGACTTTTGTAGGTTGACGATCTTTCATATCAAGCCTCCTGTCGCGCATTCCGCAGCGCCGGTGTAGCGGAACGCCTTTGTGATGTTGTCGATCAGTTCCTCGCAGAGCGCAAGAATGCGCTCGATGTCGTTTGCGCCGGTGTAGGTCAGCCGGTCGAGGCCGGGCGCATCCGGTGTTCCTTCGGGGTATGCCAGTGCGTCCCGGATGGACTGCACCTGCTTGCGGTATGCCTCGGCCTGTGAGGCCGTTATAATGTCCGTTACGGCCCAATCTGTTTTTGCAGACCATGCGATACTCATGCCGCAGATCGGTGCAAGACGCGCCGCCAGATAATTCAGGGCGGTTCCCACGCGATTCATGTCGCTTGCGTTGTACGCGCCCTTCATCCCAGCCAGCCATTCCGCCTGCTCGGCTGCGGTCATGGCAGCAAAGCCCTTCGCGGCCAGCGCCTTGACGTGCTCCACGTCCGCCTGCGTCCGGTCGGTGACGAGGGTGTCAATGATGGTACTCATGTGTCATCCCTCACAGAGCCGCAAGCAGGGCGTTGATGTTGCCGACCTCCGTATACACCGCCGCCGATGTTACCGGCTTGGTGTTGTCTTCCTCGACCTTATCCGCGGTGTCAACGGAGAGGGTGTTCGTCATAGTGTCGAGTTTCAGCCCATCGCCGATGTTGTAGCCGCCGCCGGAGCCGCTGCCCGCTCGGACAGCGACGGAAAAGCTGATTTCTACGGGCTTTTTCTCCTGCAAATCAAACTGGATCATTACAGCACCACCTTTGACAGCGCGTGTTCTACGTCAATCTGCTGGATCATGGAGCCGATCACGTCCCCGCTCTTGAATTTTACACGGACTTGCATCTTGCACAGCTTCGGCAGCTTGAATGTCTCCTGCTGCGTCAGCGGAAAATGGAATTTGCCGTCCGAATATATCACTTCGCCGGGATAATTCTTCTGCAAATACAGCAGCGATACTTCCACAGCGGAAATATCCGCGATATTCAGCGGCTGCCCGTTGTTCGTGATTCCAATGTCGATAGCATAAGCATCGCCTTGTACCATGTCTGCACCTCCGTTTCTATGTTCCTACGATCTCACATTCGGCTGCAGCAATGCCGCTAAGCCGGATGTTCATGCTTTTGATCGTTCCTGTTATATTTGTACTCCACATAGTAGGCGTTTTGACGTAATCTCCCGGAGCTTCGCTGTCCATGACGATCTTCACGCTCTGCGTCTGCCTGCGCATGTAATAGTCGTACACATGCTGTGCCACGGCCTCAATATTTTCACTGTTTACAAGCGTTGCTTCCTTGACCTCAACAATGTTTGGCTTCGTCTGCGTGGTAACTTCCGGGTTCGTCTTCGTTGTAACGCTCGTTGTGTGGTAGTACGTTTTACCGCCGACCTCCACGCTTTCCCCGCTGCCGGATGTGCTATAGGTGTGCGCCGTTACGCGGATCTCCGTCACGATTGCCGCTGTCTCTACGCTGCTTCCGGTATATATCCGGTCTTCTGGAATAACTGCCGGTGTGGACTGCGTGAGCCGTCTAACGCGAATACCACGCACGGCGCTTGTGTCGATCGTCGCCCGCAGCGCGAACACGATCTGCTGCAATGCCTCGCGCTTTGTGCAGTCCGGGATATATCCGGTAACAGTCTCGCTTTCCAACGCGGGATCGTAGTCAAGCGAAAAATGCCCGCCCAGAATCTCTGTAATCAGCGTTTTCGCCGATTTCGCGCTATAAACAGCCGCAGAGAAAGGTTCATCGTCCAGAACACCGAGCGCGTCATGGCAGGACACGTCATACAGGCTTGCGCTGGAACGGGACGAGCTTTTGATATAGAACACGCCAATCAGGCTATCCGAATCATACGCGCTGACCGGCTGCTTCTCCTGAAAGATAAAATCAATGTTTTCCGTGTTGTCGAGCGTGAAGTCAAGCGTGTTGATCTCCACATCGTCAGAAATCACGCTGATCCCCTCTGTTACTCTGACGCTGCGGAGGTCTTCCCGCTCGAACTCCCGGACAATACCGAAGAAAATCTGCCGGATTTTTGCGAACCGGTACGGCAAGCTGGTCTTCGTGATCTCGATAACCAGTTTGTTGTACGCTGTCACGGCCTTTGCACAGAAGTATTTCTGCGTGTCTGGGGTAAATGCCTCCGTCGCAATTTGCGTATCGTCCCGGTAAAATGTCAGCGTCAGGCCGCTGCAATACTCGCCCGCGTCCTCGCCGAAAAAGAAGAAGATACCGGGAGAAGAATATGTGCCGTCAAGCGTTACCGTAAGCGTTGGGTTCGTGTCAAATGTGCAGTCTGCCTTGCTCTGTGCCGTTGACCAGAATGCAACCGTTTCGTTCGTCCTGATCTTCCTCGTCCCGTCAAGGATCCACTGATTTAACTCGTTCGTAGAAATCAGCATGGGAGAAGAACTGTGCATGAGCGCGGGAATGTCGGAAAAGCTCTGTGCGCCGCCGCTCGCGGCCTGTGCAGCATCGGCAGCGCCTACCGCAACGTCTTCATATACGACCTTTACGCTCATGCAGGTGTCCTCTTCGGCTTCATCGCCACAAAATTAACAGAAAGATTCTGCCAGTTGCTCCGATCATCGTTCTTGGAGACAAGCTCGTCCTCTCCATTTGCCACATACGCATCAAATGTCACGGTTGTTTGTGCATACGGGACGGTCAGAACGTGGCTGTCAACTGGTGCGGAAATTGCCTCGTAAAACTCGTCATATTCCGCAAGGTCGGAGGAAACAGGATCGATTTCCATGCTATAGTTGTAATATGTGCCGATGATATCGCGCTTCATCGCGCCGGTCATGACGCGCCCGGCGTTGTCTCCGTCAAGGACGGAGAACGAACGCTTTAAAGACACGACATGCAGGTTCGGGTATGCTTTCCCATCTAGGGACAGTACGCTTGTCATGTTCTCACCCCCGACAGACGAACGCCGACACGCTGCGTCTCATCGTTGTTCGCCGTATATACCGCGCGGGCAAACTCGCGCTTATCGACCTGCATCACGACTGTAATGTTCCGGCCTCCCATTCCGCCCGTTTCAGCCATGGCCTGCTTGAATGCCTGCACCATCGTAGCAAGCGGCGTTTCGATGTTCGTACCGCTCTTCTGATCACCCAGAACCGCGAGAAATTCACTGTTCGGCGGGATAACCGCGCCGGAGGCTAGGCGAGGCAACGATACCCGCGTAACGGGCGGAATGTTTACGCCAAATGTTCTCCCGCCAAGGAGCGGAACCCAGTCCGGAATATTTACCTGAATCTTATTCAGTGCAGAAATTAAGAGGTTGATGCCATCAATAATAAGGTTGATCGCCCCCTCAATTGTTCCGACAATCAGGTTCCAGATACCTTTCAAGACATCAAGAACGCCATTCCACGCCTTTTTCCAATCGCCGGTAAATACGCCGGAAATGAACGTGATAAGCCCGCTAAGGATCTTCTTCCACGACTCGTACTGATCTCCGAACAGTTTTCCAATCGTTTCAAAGATGTTTGCAAGCGCCGGGTTTTTGCTGCGCAGCCATTCAACAAACGCATTCCACGCGTCCTTGATGGAGTTTACAATCGCGTTCCACGCTTGCTTGAGTCCTGCCCAGATTTGCTTCGCACCTTCCGCAGCAAGTTTCAGATCGCCCGTGAACACGCCCTTGAAGAACTTCCCGAAGCCTTCGACAACATCTTTCAGGCCGTTAATAAGTTCTTCGCCGTGGCCAGTAAAGGAAACCAACGCCACAAGGATACCGACAATAGCAGCAATCAGAAGCGGAATCCAACTTCCAGTAAGAAGGCTGATTCCAAGCCCGGCTGCGAACAGTCCAGCAATGATCGTAAGCGTGTTTTCCAGATTAAAGCCGTTTTCAATCACATCTTTAATGCCGACAACCAGCATCGCAAGGCCACCTGCCACAAGGGCAATGCCCGCTGCAATGGGGCCAAACGCAATAGCTAGCCCTCCTGCAAGTGCTGCGAGGCCGCCGAGCATTCCCAGGAAGTTCTCTAAATCGATACCGTTGTTCCATGCGTCAAGCCAGAAATAAACGAGTGCGAAGCCCCCAGCTGCCGCGAGTGCAAGCCCTCCGATTGTACTAAGGCTATCCGTAAATAAGCTTGCAATCTTCCACGCAAGAAGTCCGGCAGCAATCGCGCCGACGATGCCCAAGATATCGTTTAGCTCGTCCTCGGCCATATCAAGGCTTGAGAAGTCAGGTGAAATCGCATCGGAAGCAGACGTGCCACTGCCGCCACCGCCGCCAGCTCCCGCATTATTGCTGGTAAGCTGGTTGATTTCGTCAAATCCGGCCATGCTCTTTCCAGCGTCTTCTGCTGCTGCTCCGACACCCTCTAGGGCTTTCTGCTCTTCGTTCAGGCCAGCCGCTGCGGATTTCTGCGCAGACCAGCTTTTCCCGGAAAGCATACCGAAGAACTTTGCAATCGCCGTGACAACTTGTGCAAGGATATTCACGAGCTTTACAAAAACGGGAATAACCACTTCCAAAATTGGCTGTGCCAATGTCAGCAGCGATGCCTTCAGCCTCGCTACCGCCGCCCGCGCTTCTTCGTTCTGCATGATGGTTTTTCCGAGCCATGTCCGCAGGCTTTGCAGTGCCTTTGAAATAAGTGAGAACACAAGAATGCGCTTAAACAGGCCGCTGACGCGCTTCCCGAACGTGTCCATGCTCTTAGACGCCTTTTCGGAGGCTAACGCCATGCGCTCCGTCGCGCCGTGTGCACTCGTGATCTTCTCCGTAAGCTCGCCAGCCCGCGTTTTCGCCGCGTCAAGCGCTGCGGTCTGCTCGTTTACCTTGTCCGTGATTCTCGCGTATTTCCCGTCAAGGCTTTCGACAATCTTGTCTTGCTGCCTGAGCGCCGTTTCCTGCTCTTTAAGCTGCGCTGCAACTTCGGCCTGTCGGGAATACGCTGCAATGTAATCGTCAGGCGATGCAGAAACATTACCGGAAGTCACGTCCTTGATCCTGCTTGCCTCGTCTTTCAGCGACTTAATCGCCGCCTCCGTCTGCTTTGCGGCTTCCTTTGCAGCGTCGAGCTGCGCCTTGATTCCGCTCTGCTCGCCGGTGCTTTTGTTCAGCTCTTCCTCCATCTTGTCGATTTTTTTTGTGAGGCTATCAAGCTCTTTTTGCGCGTTTTTTGCGTCAACTTCCGCTTTTACTACGATTTTCCCATCTGCCATATAATCACCACCAATATAACGGGTTGAAATTTCTTATTTTTTGTGATATCTTCCAAATAAGGGAGGAATGAAAAATGAATGAATGTATCATCGAAATCAGCCGAGACAACGCAAATCTAGGCCGCTCCATCACCGTCGGTGTTTGCCTTGACGGTGGAGAAGTCGGAACGCTGAAAAACGGGGAAGAAATCCGTGTATCCGCGTATCCGGGCAAACATGAGCTTGCATTTTACCGATACGGAAGATTGGATAAAACCGTTTCTTTCGTCATTGCAGAGAACCAAGCCCACGCATTTTTTACTGTACGCATAGACCGTTCTAACTATATTGATGTTGTAAACGGCCTGAAATCCAAGCAGCACGGTAAGAAACCGAGCGGCTGCCTGACTGCGTTGGTTGTCACTGCTGCCGTTGTCTGCGCTGTCCTGCTCCTAAGCTCTATCTTTGGAAAGAGCAGCGACACGCCAAAGAAAGTCGATACCGTGCAGCCGTCAGCAGCTTCGCAGCCGGTGCAGGAGCAGCAAACCGTTTTCTCTGTTGGGGAAACGGTCGAGCTGAACAACGTTTCCGCTACGCTTTTAAACGTTACGGAGAATTCCGGCGGAAACTATTCAACGCCAGCGGACGGGAAAGAATTCGTTATCTGTGAATTCGAGATCGAGAACAATTCTTCATCTGATATCGCCGTCAGCACAGTGCTTTCCTTTGACGCTTATTTTGACAGCTACGCAACAACGTTAAGCCTCGGTGCAATCCTTAGCGTAAACGAACCGCAGCTTGACGGAACTGTTGCAGCCGGAAAGAAAATGAAAGGCGTTGTCGGCTATGAGGTATCCCCTGACTGGTCGGAGCTTGAAATCCGATACTCGCCGTCTTTCTGGGGCAGAGAAATCATTTTCCAGTATAAAAAATAACGTTTTCGTGATTGGCCGTCCCGCTTTGGGGCGGTCAATCTTTTTTCCCGATGCCCCACGCGGCAAGCACGTTTTTCTCCGCTTCCGTGTAATTCGTTTTCAGGTCGATAATGTCGCGGTTCCTGCGGTAAAACTCCCGATCCTGCTTGTCAAGCGTTTTCCCTCGCGCCCGCTTATCGCGGATGCGCACGACTTGTGCAAATAGGCAATCGCCGATCTCCTGATAATATGATAAGAACGAATACCAGTGCAGATACGGCAGCGCCCGGATTTCACAGCCCGCGATTCTGTTTACCGGGGCAATGATCATGTCGAAATCCTGTTCCCACGACATTAGCACCGGCTCTTTCTGCTTCGGCTTCTTCTCCTGCCACCGGTCGATAAACCGGAAGCACTGATTCAGCGCCTCTTGATAGCAGCTATACGGCATTTCCGGGAACGCGGGATAGAAGATATCAAGCGCAACTTCTGATTTGTCTCGCTCGTCCAGCTCGTTATCAGAAAGGGCGGTGAGGATATCCAGCACCGCCCTATAATCTGACTGGATTTCGTATTCTGTTCCGTTGACCTTAACCGAAGTCGGCAAGGAATAGATCACTTTCTCCATCTCTCCGTATATTTAGTAATTCTTGGGTTCGTCAGTTTGCGTTCCCGCGCAAACGTGGTGTCGATCTGGTCAATGACGGAAAGCATCAGATTGCACCAGACCGGCAGGCCGCCCGCAAGCGCATAGACATTCATGCCGCCGAAAAGCGCACTGCATACCGGCTTATCGAAAAGGCCATCGACCATTTCTCGCATTTCCGCATCTCTGCGCCGCGCAATCTCGAAGATTTCTTTCTTGTCTGAGCACTTGTCGATCTCAGCCTTGTATGCTTCCTGCTTCTTGTCCAGTTCGTCAAACGTATCAAAAATACGCTCGACAAACGCGCTGTCGGTAGGGTTGAAATACACCTTGATTGCATCGTTCAGGTTGAATTCAACAATGCCGGTGTCAAATCTGATATCTTCCATCTAGCCTTCCTCCTTACGCTGCTTCGTCCGGCGTGAATGTTACCGTGCCGTTTGCGCCGACTGCTGCCGTGCCGGTGGTTCTCGTACCGCCAAGCGTCACATCGAACGGCATGCCGACAAAGCCGCCACCCTCACCGCCGAGGCTTGCGGGCTTTACCATTGTGCCGTCGTAACGCTCCGCAAAGACTGCCGTCTTGGCCGTGCCTGCGTAAAAATGAACGATGAGCACGTCCTGATTCGCCAGTGCTGCTGCGTCCTGGTCTTTGACAGCCAGGTTCCACAGCTTGACAAGCGCCGCGTCGCCTGCGTCCAGCTCGCACGGGTCAAAGCTCTGCGTGATGATGGGCTTCTTCATGGTGGTTCTTGTAGTGCCGAGGATATCCTTACTGGAATCCTCCTGCCAGTCGTACTCCATGCTGGAATCCGTGACGCGCTTGCCGAACGGAGACCAGACGGGCGTAGACGCCTCGCCGGTATTCAGGTATGCGATCAGCAATTCGCGGTCAATAGTCTGGCCAGCAGTGGTATTAAAGGTCATGTCTGCCATAGTTAAATCACCTCATATGTTAGTTTCATTAGAATTTGATGGTCCTCCGTGCCGTCCTCGTACCGGGCGAACAGGGCCGCGCGGCTGACCGCTTCCATGCGCCGGACACGCATACCGTCTCCCAGAGACGGCAGGTTCTGCATGGCCCAATCCCCGAAGCGGTTAAGCATGGCGTCGCATTTCAGGCGCTTGTCGTTGCTGTTGCCGGGGATAATGCGAGCGATGATCTTAAATTGATATTCCGCCTCATGCCCGCCGAGGATGTATTTCTGCGTGATGTACGCGCCCTGAATAGTGGACAGCGCCATGCTTGCGGAATCCGCAGCAAGAAATTCATAGTTGATCGTTGCGGCTGGCATATCGTCATCGGAAAAGGCGTTTGCCCAGATCATCATTTTGCGGGCAATGTCCTGCTCTTCCTCCACGGATACTAGCTTTTTCTGCTTTTCAGAAGCCATTTTTCACCGCCTTATCTGCAACTCGAATCCATTTGTCAATATTCTCAGCCTTTGAAGCCTCGAACCAGTGTGATTGCGCCTGCGCGTGTCCGGATGTCGTAAACACAAGGTTTTTGTCCGTCAGAACCTTCGTTCCGCCTTTCGGCGCGTAAGTGCTGCCGGTCTCCGGGTCTACCATGACTTTTCCGTAGTACAGGAACCGCGCGTATGGGCCGGGGTAGATAATCGCGTTTCCCTCGACCTGTGTTCTGCGGTCGAGGGAGCCAGTCAGGAACGGCACATATGGGCTTGTGTCCTTCCGCACCTGCGTTGCAACAATATGCTCTGCTTTGGTGCAGGCCTGCTCGAGCTTTTCCTGCAGCGCGTCAAATCCGTCTGCCTTTACGCTGAATTGCAGCATTACGAGCCTCCGACCTGCCAGTGCTGCATAGAAGGACTGCCGAAGTCCTTCATGTCCACCTTTGTCACTTTGTACACATCATCGTAAAGCATCTCGATCTGTTCTTCCGTCTTGTCCGGCTCGACTACTTCACCCTTTACAAAGAAGGTCGTGCCGCCGTTGCCGTCCGTGGAGAGCGTCCACAATCCGCTTTTGTCGTCAGCACGCCAGAACTCCTGCGGCCCGACGTAGCGCTTCTCCGCGCCCGTCACGCCGTCTACAGCAACCACAGAGAACGGAATGTACAGATTCACCGCATCTGCGCCTTCAAGACCGCTCGCGCGGACGTTGGCAGCTTTCGACGCTTGGAGCATTACACCGCGAATCACTGTGATGTAGCGCTTCTGCGTGTCATTGAAACCCTGATCTTGCTCCTGCGTGACGTTGTAGATGGTTACAGTGTGGGGGGCGTACATGCAAAACACCTGCCTCTGTAGAGAAGCCCGGTATGGGCTAGATATTCACGCGCTACGCTTGCAAGGGCATTCTTCGCCTCCGAAGCCGCCTTCAATGCAGCCACGGAAGAATCGCCGCCGCTGCGAAGCGTCCGGGAATAGCCGCCTACAGTCTCGCTCTGCAATTCTCCTTCGTCAGATGCACGCCCGGCGGACACATTCTTTCTGGCAAGCTCCTGTGCAGTGTCGATCAGCATATACTGATCGACCAGAGCGCAGCAGCACATTTTGACAGCTTCGAGATCCGCAAAATCCTTTACTCGGTTTTGCGTGTAGTAGTCGAGGAAGGAGCTAGCGCGGACGGCCAGACGCTGGAAATCCTCCTCATTGATGCTGCCGTAGTAGCAGCCGGAGTAAAATTCATAGTCGGCATAAATCATTCGTACCAGCGCCTTTCATTTTTTACGAACCGACCGTGACTGTAGCCGTGCCGGTCTTAGTGCTATCCTGCTTCGACTTTGCAGTGACGGTAATGCTCGTGGACGTCTCATTGGACGCGACCTTCAGCACGCCGCCTTCCGTGATAGACGACTTTGCGCCGCTCTGGCTCCACTCGACGTCGCCACTTACAATGCCTTCACCCGCAACGGAGGCGGAAAATGCTTTGCTTGCACCCTTCGCCACGGTCGCGGTTGCCGGGGAGACAGTCACAGTGGAGACCGTTCCAGCCTTGCCGTAGACGGAGAACGGGAACGGATTGGCCTTGTCCACGTTGTAGGCGTTGACCGGGTTCGCGATTTCCCAGCCCAGGCGCATGACAGCGCGGAGTGCAACCATATCGTTCTGCATCAGGTTATAGGTAATGGCCTTCGTGGTCGGATCCTGAATCACGCCCTCGGTGAAGATCTTGAAGGTCATGTCCTGCCGAATGGCGTACACCAGCTGGCTCCAATCGCCGACGATCATCTGCGCCTGATTCGGATCAAACGCGCCGTTCATCGGGAAGTACATGTCCATGCCGTCCAGACCGTAGCGGGTAGCGCCCTGCATATCGGACTTGAAGATGGGCTGGCCGGTGGTGTCCTTGAGGCCGCGCAGCTTACCGCGCATCTGGATCGCGGACATAACGCCGTTTGGGTTGAAGCCGTCTAGCTCGACCTTCGAGATCAAACCGCCTTCGCCCATGATGTCGTCGAAGGTGTCCGTGCCAACTGGAACGCCGTTACCCGCAGCGATTGCGGCAGGAACAACACCCTCGCGCCAAGTGGTAGGCTTGTTGGTGCCAAACAGGATAGCGGCGTCAATGACCTTGCCGAAAGCCTCGGTCAGGCGGGGCTTGACTTCGCCCCAGATGTCGTAGTCTGCATCATCCAGAGCAGCTTCGGGGATGGGGACGATGACCGCGATTTCCTCAGCATAAAGTTTCTTCTTGTCCCACGCCATTTTCGTGGTCTGCTTGAATGCGGAGCCAGCGCCGCTGTCGGTAGCCTCGCCGTTTACGAAGTACGCGGAAGGCAGAGCATCCAGCACGTTGATGGTCTGGGTCTTGCTGGACATATTCGCCAGTCTGCGGCCCATACGCAGGACAGCGGATTCCGCGATAGCGCCCTGCATGATCTCACGGGTTACGGGTTCCGGAATCAGACCGGAAAGTGCACTTCTGTCAATGATATTTGCCATGTGTCAATTCTCCTTTTATTTAAGTGCGCCGCGAATCAAAGAATTCATCGCAGCATTGGTGTTGCTTTTCTCACTACTGCCGCCAGCTTGGGCAGTCCAATCAAATTTGACCTTCTGCCGGTTCTCAGTGAGCTTATCCACGGCCTGCTCAAAAGTGGTCTTGTCATCCACCATCTTCTCGGCCTTGAAGGAGATAAACTCCGCTTCCTCGCCGGTCAGCCCCTTGGAAAGCACATACTTCTCGCGCTTGAGCTGCTGCACTTCGGCCTGCGCTGCGGTCAGAGCGGACTTGTTGTCCGCAAACTCCTTGTCGCGCTCGGCCTGCCGCTCCTGCTCGGTCTGCTGGCTGTCTTTCCATGTCCGGTATGCGGTGATCTCTTCCTCGCTGGGGTATTTCTTCCGTTCTCTGTCAAGCCTTGACTGAATCATCTTGTCAACATCAGCCTGAGTAAACGTTTTCTCCTGCTCTTGCGCAGTGTTTTCCGTGCCCTGCACGTTGGTTTCTTCTGTCATAAAAATCTCCTTGTTTAACGTCCTGTCGGACAGTGTTGATAAATAAAAAGAGCCAACCGACTACAAATCGTAGTCAGCTGGCTCCAATTGCCCTTTCTCGCGCCCAATTACGCGGGAGAGTTGTATTTTATTGTCTTTTTGACCTCTAAAACGATGTATCCATCGCCTTTTCGGCGTATCTCAACGTCATTCCCGCGTTTAAGAATGGCATCGGCGGCTTTTTTCACTTCATCCCAGTCCATATACCTTTGTCCTTTCTCGCTGTTCCGGCAGCCCCGCCGCCTTGCTGAACCTGCTATATTCTGCGTTCAGCCGCCGAAGCTTTATGTCCGCTGCGGTCGCGTCCTCGGAAAGCCCAGCTTCTTTGTATGCGTTTCTGAGCTTTTTCTGCGCGCGGATTTGACGCTCTATGCGGCGCTGCATCTGCGTTGCTTCATAGGCTGTGTAAGTCTTTCCGTCAAACGTGCAGCCAAGACCATCGTCGATATGCTCAAGTTGCTCGTCCGTGTAAGTCCGCTCTGAAACTCCCGGAATAAACGGGTATTTGTGATGCCTACAGTTTGCACCTGTCAGACCGTCAACATATCCGTAACCGGTCGTTTCCACAAGGTCATCGTAAAGTCCCAGCGGGTCAGATTCGCCGCTTTCACTCTGGTAATAGACTTTCCCTTGCCAGTCCTTGTGGCTTGACCACGGAGAAGCACCCGGCTTATCACGCGCTCCTGAGTGCGCGGACACCTCAAAGTATTGCGTCTCTAGGTATTCTGCGCTTTGGTTCGTGTACTGGTCGCAAATCTGATTTACACCCGTCATTATAGCCCGGCGAACAGCAACGTCGATTGAATCACGATGGCCGCTTTCGTAATCAACCACCTTCAGGCCGCTTTCCGCCAGCTGTTTCACGGCGGTTTTGATGGCCTGGTTGTAATTGATAGCACTGCTCTGGATCTGCATCACAGCATTATCCAGCGCCCATTGGTACGCTTTGGCAGGTGGCAGCATTGTGCGGCCAGCGTTCACTAAAAAGCCCATTGAGCGCGTTATGTTGCGCAGCGTTTGCTTCGTCTGCTCGTATATTGCCCAAGTATCTTCTACGCTTACCAGCGTTTCCGGCTGCGTGATGTGCGCAAGGTCAATCAACTCGGTGTAATACTTCTGGTTGCGCTCCACAACATCGTCGAGCAGCTTGTTCAACTTTGTTTCGCTGATACCTAAAGTTTTGCGTATGGCTTTCTCAATCTCTTTCAGATCGATGCCGTGTGACCGCAGCGCTTTTATATCCTGTACTGTAACCTCGTTTAACTGGTCTTTCAGTTTCAAGCGGCTGCATATCTCGTCGAGCAACGTATCTTCAAGTGCGCGGTACAGTTCAGCGAGTTCTTCGGGGAGGGCGTCAAGGATTTCCGGCGTGAACGGATATTTCATTTTGCACCCTCCGCTTCACGATCTCGTCATAGTGCGGCTGCACCCGAATAACATTCCAATCGCATTCTTCCGGCACTCTGCCATAGAATATCACCCATTCCGGCGATAGTCGTTTCATCATTTCTTCGTAGCCGCGCAGAAACAGCCGCTTGCTTTCCTTGTTCTGCTGTGTGCCTACCGAACTAACCGCAACAATTCCGCCGACAGGCTCGCCATCAAAACACCAATCGTAACTGCTCTCATCGCTCCATGAGATTGAGGGATAGACTGTCATTCCATGCATTTGCCAGTATGCCGCCAACCAGTGCTTGCGATAGTGGTTGTATATCTGCATCGCCAGCGGCATATCCGTGTAAGTAGAAAAGTCCGGCGCACACACCGCCGAAAACTGCGACAGTTTCGGAATGTACTTGTCAGGCGTATTCCAATATCGAATGAATTGATAATCGTCCACAAAGAAATGCAAAATCTTGCTTTTCGTGTCTTTTGCTGTGTAATGGTAATTCACGGGGATAAACTCGCCGTGCGGATACGCCTTGACCGGCTCGATTTGCGGTATACCGTACTTTCCGACGCCAGGGAACATGAACTTGTCGAGATTTTCAAAGTTAATCATACCGGACGCCATGTACCGCTGCGCTTGTTAGTTCTGCGGTATTTCTTGCCGTTTACCGTAACTTCCAACGCGCCGGACTTTTGCGCTGTTACAAAGGCATTGGAAAACGCCTTGTTTTCTGCTGCTTTGCGGTTTTTACTGG
>ERZ857998.788-NODE-788-length-41882-cov-46.452435_pt1 | contig 41882 bp, 34 predicted proteins | sample MGYA00519954_ERZ857998 | MGnify/ENA primary metagenome ERZ857998 (study PRJEB31778, sample SAMEA3449424) | human gut metagenome | biome: human gut; feature: human-associated habitat; material: faeces | place: United Kingdom | collected 2010/2012 ...
TTATTCCTTAACTTTGATTAACTCTATTTTTTCATACGAAACTTTACACTATCAATCCCATAGCTATATCCAAAACATCTCCTATAACTTTTTCCTTTGAAGATAATTCTGATGATAATACAGTTTCATTAAATAAATAATTCTTTAAAATCTCATCATTTAATGCTAATGAAGTTAGAGAGTTATTATCATCAATTTTTTTACTTATTTCTAGCAAACGGCTTTTTATATCTTTAATTTCTTTTTCATTTAAGTCTGAAACAGAATAGTATACCTTTACATAAGATAATTCAAAATCATCATTTTTAATAAACAAAGAAGCTTTATTATCATCATAATATTTTCTTGATTCTTCTATTGGTATTTCCATTCCTTCATTACTTAAATCATTACAGTAAGCTTTTTGAATCTTATCTGTTTCATATTCTAAATATAAATCCTCTGTAAACTCTGATAATCCATATATAGGCTTTCCTTCTTTTACATTAATTTTTCTTATGTTATTTTCATTATTAAGCCTTGCTAAAAAATCTTTGTATTCTTCTGAATCTATATAGCCTTTTTCCTTAGCTACATTATAAATGCTATGAATTTTTATTAATTCTTCTATTGTTTTATCTGCTAGTAGCTTATAGGGAATTTCTCCATTAGATTCTTCTTTCCAAAAATCATTAGTTATCTTTGCATCATATTTTTCTGCAAAATATTGACTTATAGAGTATTTCTGTTTATTCATAACATTTATGTATTGATTTTCATTAACTGCAACACCCGATATTTCCATTCCTAAGCTATTCCTACTTCTTATAAAAAAAATTGATATTATTAAAAGGATACTTATTGTTATTAATATAAATAAAAATTTTTTCTTATTCATTTTTTTCTCCTCTTCATAGTTATTGTAATTTTTTTATTAAAGACTTATACTATATCTGTAATTATATCAACATTTTTACATTTTCTCTTATTCAATAAAGTCATTTTTAATATTAAACTTGTCTAATACAGAATAAAGTTAGGAGGTTTAAAATGAATCAAGTGAATTTTAAAAGTTTATCTTTCCCATCAATAAACATAAATAATAGAATAATTCAAAGTGCAAATATTCAAGAAAAAAACAATTTTTATTTTTTCCCAAAACATATACATCAAAATGTAGAGGTTTATTATTTTATAGAAGGATTATGTAAAATGGATATTGGAAAAGAAACTATAGTTGGTGAAACAGGGAATATTATTATTATATTTCCAAATATTGTTCACTCTTTTTATTTAGACTCAAATTCAACTTGTAAATTTATTCATATTCATTTTGATCTTTATAAACTTGCTTCCCTATTAATAAATAAAGAAGAACTTAATATAGATTTATCTTCTATTTTATGTTCCATAAATGACTACTATAAATTTAAAGGTAACTGCAATACAATTCCACTATTATACTCGATTATTAATGATATTAATGATTCAAACTCCTTTTCAGAAACCTTATGCAATTTACGTTTATTAGAACTATTTATACTATTTATAAAGGAAGAAAACATATCTACTTTATTTTCACCTTCTAAATCATCAAGAGTTCCTAGATATGTTCTTCTTGCTTTAGATTACATTAAACAAAATTATTCTGAAAAAATATTAATATCTGATATTGCTGACTCACTTAATATATCTTCACGATATTTAAGTAAATTGTTTTATGAATCCACTAGCCTAACAATAGGTCAATTTTTAAATATTTATAGAATTAATAAAGCAATTGATTTGATGAATACTACTAATAATTCATTGACTGATATATCATTAAGTGTTGGCCTTGGAGATATACAACATTTTTCTAAGTTGTTTAAAAATATTATTGGAGTTAATCCTCGTAAATATAAAAAAATGATATTTAAAAATTAAATAAATTTAATAAAAAAATCTTACTGGCTATCTCTCCATCAGAAATTAATTTTTTCTTTATCCTATGCTAAAACTGAATCCTTTAACTAAATACTACTCACTTTACTCTAGAACCTCTACTATAGTGCCTGTTGGATATATCTTTACTCCTGAACTATTAAAAACACTATACCCAGGATTTGTATTTACATAGGCTTTTGCATTTTTTAAATTACTAAATGCTCCAATTTGTGAAGCGTTATCAGTCCATGTTTTTCTAACCCTATATAACTTAGGTATTGGTGAATTTACGTTATCTATTTCAGTTTGAATAATATTTAATAACCTTTGCCATCCCATATCTAGAGTTCTATGGGGACAATATTTACCACTAAAATCTTGATGTTTCTTTACATTATTTATTGTCCATCCATATTGTTTTAGTAAGGCTACAACTTCTTTTGCTGCTCTTTTTTCTGCATTTATAAATCTGTCTCCTCCTGATTTTGAATAACAGATTTCTACTCCAATATAATATCTGTTACCTTCACCAGTTCCTCCATCTCCAGCATGCCAACCATTTCTATTTAGTGGTAGACCTTGAATTGCTTCATTATCATCTACAGCAATATGAAAAGATGTAGAACTAGTATTAGTTTGCATGTAAGAAATCTCATTTGATGCAGAAGCATCATTTGCAGTGTTGTGAATACATATCCCCTTTGGTGTCATTGAATAAGGGCATTTTAAGCTATACTTATCTGATGAAATAAGACTTTGAATTAAAGCCATTTAAAATCCTCTCCTTTTTTATTTTAATTTTTTAGGAATTATCTTCCTCACCTATTACATACGTAGTAAAATTTATTTCTAAAAAAATTCCAAAATAAATTTTTCTATTCTAGAATTTATGTTAGAATCATATTAATTTTAAATTTGAAAGAGAGAGAATATTATGAATATAATAATAAAAAAAGATTGCACTAATATAAATTGGCAGGAAGTTAGAAATATTCTAAAAGCAGCTGGAATGTCTTTTGTTGATGAAGAATTTCATAAAAAATCCTTTGAAAATAGTTATACTGTAGTTTTTATTTTTAATGAAGAAAATTTAATAGGATTTGGTAGAGCAATCTCAGATGGTGTTCGTCAATCAGCTATATATGATGTTGCTATTTTACCAGAATGTCAAGGTCTTGGTATAGGTAAATTAATTATTGAGAATATAGTCAATAATACTCCTACATGCAACTTTATTCTTTATGCCTCACCTGGTAAAGAAGGTTTTTATGAAAATCTTGGCTTTAAGAAACTAAAGACTGGCATGGGTCTATTCGTAAATATGGAAAGAATGAAATCTAGAAACTTTATAGAGTAAAAATATATATTTTAAATTGAATATAATAGATTGTAACAATTATATTCAAATCTACATATTATAGAATATGTGCATTGTAGTTATCAATGTATAAATATAATTATATTTATGGAGATGTATTAGCATGACTTATAGTTATTCAAATGATAATTGGGTTTTCTATACTGATGATGAAAAAGATGATAAGAAAGATAGATGCTGCAAGAGAAGAGATGAAGATCATTCTAAGGATGATGATAGAAAAGAAGACAAAAAGAAAAGAGATGAATATTTCTGCAAATGCTATAGAAAAGAAGAAGAGAAGAAAGATAGAGACTGCCACGAAGATAAAAGAGAAAAAGATCACTGTGAATGTCCTATAAAACACCATGAAGAAAAAAAATGTGAGGATGATAGAAAGAAAGATTCTTTCAAACTTTGTTGTAAGTGCTATAGAAAAGAGGAAGAGAAAGAATGTCATGAAGATAAAAAAGATCGTGACTACTGCAAATGTCCTCCAAAGCATAAAGAAGATAAAGATTGTTATGAAGATAAAAAGAAAAAGGATGAATATTTCTGTAAATGCTATAGAAAAGAAGAAGAAAAAGATGAAAAAGATAGATGCTGTAGAAAGCATGAAGAAAGAGAAGAAGAATATTCTTATGAAGATCATTTTAAATGGTGCAAAAACACTTACGAAAACTCAAAAAAGTATAGATAGTAAAATCTATCCCTTTAGATATTATTTTATTAAAAATTATTTAGCATAGATTTTTGAGCTATATCTGATTAACTTAAAATAATTAGATATAGCTCTTTTAAATACTAAATCTTAAGTAACAAAAAAGGAACTATCCTTAGCAGATTTTTAATCTACAATATAATAGCTCCTTAATTTTTTAATACATTAAATAGTTTTACATAAATTATGCATTTAACACTTTTTATATAAATATCTAATTTAATATTAATTTCTTCAAATAACAAATACTGTTGTTTATCATATAAATAAAATTAACAATATTCGCTATCACCTATTGGATTTTCAATTAAAGTTGCCACTCTGAACATATGCTTATGACCATCACTCTCTCTTGTACAATCAAATACATAATGAACATGCCTTGTACCTTTTCCTACTGGTATTGCTGGTCCTGTAGTAACATCAATAACATGAAAATGATCATTAAAATTATCTGTTCTAGTTACTATTCTGTGAACATGACTTTCTACTCCACTACTATCTTTGCAAGGAATTGCTTCTCCTGTAACTCCAGCAAAACGGTGATTATGCTCTTCATCATTTCTTTCTTCAACTATTTTTGTACTACCAAGAAATTCATGAACGTGTCTTTGCACCTCTTCTTCACATCTAATTCTTTGTTCTTCTTCACACCTCATTGTTAAGCCCCTTCCTCTTTTGTACATATATATAATACATATAATACATAATATTTACTTGATAGTGATTTTGTTACTACATTATAAAAAGAAAGAAATTAAGTTTTTTATAATAATTTTATTAATTATTATTCCATACTTTTTAATTGCTCTACAAACTGACGAGCTGTTCTACCTGAGCGTCCACCTCTTTCTAAAGCATGACGTTCTGCAAGTATATCAACATTTTCAATATTATTCACCTTATATTCTTTTAATAAACCATGAACAATATCTAAATACTCTTTTTTATCAGGCTTTGAGAAACAAATAGCTAATCCAAATCTATCTGATAATGATATTTGCTCTTGTATTGTTTCATTTATATGAATATCATCTCCATTTCTATCTGAAAATGACTCTTGAACTAAATGACGTCTATTACTAGTAGCATATATAACTACATTAGGTGTTTTAGTTGTTACAGAACCTTCTAGAATTGCTTTTAAAGCTCCAATTTCTTCATTATTTTTTGCAAAGGATAAGTCATCAATAAATATAATAAATTTCAATGGATTATTTGCAAGGTTATCTATTAATTCTGGAATCTTAAGCAAATCTCCTTTTCTTACTTCTATCATTCTTAAACCTCTACAAGCATATTCATTTACAATAGCCTTAACAGTAGATGATTTACCTGTTCCTGCATCACCATATAAAAGAACATTAGATGCTGGTTTATTTTTTAGAAAAGCATATGTGTTATCAATAATTCTCTTACGTTGTCTTTCATATCCAATATGATTTTCTAACCTTATATTATCAGGATTTTTTACAGGAATTATTTCACCATTATTATAAGTAAACATAATGTTATTACAATATATACCATATCCTAAGGTAAATAAATTATCCATTCTATCCTTATACATTTCATTAAAATTATATTCTAAGTTAACTTCCCACTCTGGCAGGAATATATCATATCCAATTTCTTTTTTAATATCCTTTGATGATATTTTAGATATTTCTTGTAAAGCTTCTAGCTCATGTCTTACACACTCTTTAAGCATATCTGAAACTTCTTCTTTCTTAGCTATCTTATGAACATAAAGATTTTCATCTTTTATAATAAGTTGCCATATGTAATCCGTGAAATTTTCATTTCTTTTAAAAAGCTCACTAGCAAAATTACTATAATTTTGAATTTTATCCCCAAGACTTTTTTCTTTAAAATCAATCATTTCAGTAAATGCTTTCATAACATCATCTTGAAATAATTGTTTAAATACTACAAAGGATCTTGCTTTAATATTTATTTCTTCTAAAGAACTCATAATACTATCAGCCCCCTTAAATTAGCTATTTGTTTTACTATAAATTTTAAGGAATCTTACATACATCTACCCAAGAAATATATTGTGAGTATTCTTCCACTTCTTTAATTGAAAGTTCAATTGCACTATTTGAACTACCACAAGCAGGAAAAACAGTATCAAAACGCTTAAGTGATTCATCTAAGTATATTTCTACGCCTTCATTTACAGCAAAAGGACAAACACCTCCAACAGCATGCCCAATTAAAGGTTCTGCTTCATCAAAGGAAAGCATTTTTGCTTTTGTTCCAAATTGAGCCTTATACTTAGGATTATCAATCTTTACATCTCCTGCTGCAACAACTAACACCACCTTATCTCCAACATGAAAAGATAATGTTTTAGCAATACGACTTTCTTCACAATTTAAAGCTTTTGCCGCAAGCTCAACAGTTGCACTTGAAATCTCAAACTCTTGTATCCTTTCCTCAATTCCTAAACTTTTAAAATATTCTTTTACTTTTTCAATAGCCATTTCTATCCTCCTATGTTCTTCACTAATTTATTTATATTAATATTCTTTATTACTATTTATTTTTCCAATATCTTATTGATGAAATAAAAATAATTACTATTGCAATTACAATATATATATTTTGTAGTAAAAATCCAAATAATGATGTATTAGGTTCTCTCAGTGGCGCAGGTAATATACTATTTCCTATTATAAATATTAAAGATAAAACTATTCCTTTAAATAAACCAGCTTTTGCATTGTCTCTATTTCTTTCTCTTATAGATTCTTCATTAGAAAATATATCTTTTTTCTTAGTATCATCTGAATAAAAAATATAGTCAGTATTGTAATAACCATTTGAATAATTAAATTTAAATATTCTCCAACCATCGTCACTAAATAATTGTATATAATCATTTAAATCATCTTTACTAACACTTCTTGAATCTACTTTATAAATTCTATTTTTATTAGTGGTCTTTTCAAATCTATATGCATCTAATCTTAATGGCACAAATAAATCAAATGGTACTATACAATCTAATTGATATCCTCTTTTTGATTTTCTATTTAAATAATTTTCTACTGACTTACTCCCCAAATATAGTCTTATTCTTAGCATACTACTCCTCCCTTTTCTCAATAGTATATTCTGCTATTTTACATAATTGTTTTAGCCTATCATACTCTTTCATTAATATATCTAATCCATCTTCTGTAAGTTTATAAACTTTCCTCTTAGAAATATCTTCCGTTTTAAGCTGTTCAATTAATTTAGATTTTTTTAAATTATCTATTGCACCATATAATGTCCCTGCTGCTAATACAATATTGCCATTACTCATAACTTCTACTTTTTTAATAATTCCATATCCATGTAAAGGCTCAGATAATAATGATAAAAGGATATAAAATGTCTGTTCACTTAATGAATTTATCTTCATATATTCACCTCCATCTGTTTCTATAAAGTAATGCTATATCGTATAGCTATATATAGCTTCTCTATATATCGTATAACTATATATTATATATGCACATTTTATTTGTCAATATATTACATGTATATTTTTTGTAATTTACTTAATTATTTATAATATTTTTATTACCTTCTATCTATGATGTATGTCTACCTATATATTGACCACATATTTTCTCCTTGTTATAATGTATGTAAACATTTAAACGAAAGGATTATAGGGATTTTAACAAAAAAAATCAATTATAAAAGCTGTATCTAAAAGCACAGTTTTAAATCTCTATGGAAAGGAGTATTTTATGAGAATTACCCATATGACTGTTATATTTTATAGTGCTACTGGAAATACAAGAAAAGTAGTTACTAGAATTGCAAAAAATATACAAGAAATATTGCAAGTCCCTGTCGATTATGTAAATTACACTAGGCCTCAAAATAGACAAGCTACTCATTCTTTTGGTCCAGAAGAGTTAGTTATTTTCGCCTCTCCTACTTATGCTGGAAGAATTCCTAACAAAATGTTACCTTATATCACAAGTGCTTTTTCTGGAACAAATACGCCTGCAATTCCTATAGTTGTTTTTGGCAATAGAAGCTTTGATAATGCACTTTCTGAACTTACTGATATCCTATCTTCTAATGGATTTATTCCTTTTTCTGCTGCTGCAATTGCAACTGTTCATGCTTTTTCATCAAATATTGGAACATCTAGACCAGATGCTAAGGATTTAGAACTAATAGATAGCTTTTGTAAGACTGCCTCAGAATATCTTATAAATAGTGAAGGTTTATCAAAAGTCGAAGTTCCAGGAGAACATCCAGCAGTTACTTATTACACTCCTTTAGGTGTAGATAATAATCCTGTAAACTTCTTGAAGGCAAAGCCAAAAACTCATAAGGAGCTTTGTGATAATTGTGGTGCCTGTGCAAAGGCTTGCCCAATGTCAGCAATTGATTTTGTTGATAATACCCTTGTTCCTGGAACCTGTATTAAGTGTCAATGTTGTGTGAAGATATGCCATTCACATGCTAAATATTTTGATGATGAAAAATTTATATCTCATGTTCAAATGTTAGAAGAGCATTATGTTAGAAGAAGTGAACCTTGCTTTTTCCTTCCTATTGCATAATTAATTTGAATTTAATCTATAAAGTATTATAGGATAAAAGGAGAAGTTTAATTTATGAGTATAAATCAATTAGTAGATTTACATAACCATACTATATGGTCAGATGGTAAAAATAATATAGAAGCTTTAATAGAGAATTCCATTAATCATAATATAAGTGCAATTGGTATCACTGATCATTATTATACTGGTAAGTGTCCTTCTATTTCACCTTCAAAGTTAAATAAGTATATAAATAAACTTACACAATCTAAAAATAAATTTGCCCATAAAATAAAAGTTTTAAGAGGCATTGAAATTAACTGTTTACCTTTTGAAGATTTAGATAAAATCAACTATAATTATATGAATAAATTAGATTATGTTCTTTTAGAGTATCTTGAGTATTTAAATGAGTCTATATCCTTAGAGGATATATCTAAATTTATAAATAATTTTAAAATAAAAGTTGGCTTAGCCCATACAAATTTAATTAAATTTGCTAATAGATATAGTAATTTAGAAGAAGGTCTTAGAGAAATACTAAAGTTTATTAAAAACAATAATATCTTTTGGGAACTTAATATAAATTCCTATTCTGATCATTACTATAACTTTCTAGTAGACTCAAATGAAGATATAAAATTATTGAAAAAATTACTTAAAGAATATGATATAGAGGTAACAGTTGGTTCAGATACCCATGACTTACTAGATTATGAATTCAAAAGAATAGAAAGAGCTAATATTTATTTAAAAGATTATAATTTTTTAAATGTCGAAAATCTGTAACTTATCATAGGTGTAAATTAATATAAATAAAGCTTTTAACTCTATATAGAAGAAACATTTTTTGAAAATTATACACATTATGAGACATTATTTAGTTTTATTTAAATATAAAACTAAATAATGTCCAATCCTACTTACTTAAAACATTCTTTCATTTTCTTTAATAAAATTCTTTTGCTTTTCTATATAATCAACTAATGGTTTTATATTACCAGATGCTGATTCTTCTAAAGCCCTTTTGTATTCGTCCACAGATTCACCATTCATATATTTTAATTCTAATCTATTATCTAATAATTGCTTTAGATATATAAATCTGCCTATTCTACCATTACCATCTTGAAATGGATTTATACATTCAAATTCAAAGTGGAAGCTTGCTATATCATAAATTGTAACTATGTTTAAATTATAAAACTTTTCTATAATATTATTTAACTTATCTTCTACTTCCCATGGATTAGCTGTATCAAATTTATCACCAAGTATTCTATTTTGATATTTTTTAAATACTCCTGCTAAACCCATATCATATAATCTCGTTCTATACATTAAACTAGCATGCCATTCTTTTATCATTTCTAAAGTAAGTTTTTCATCTATTTTATCTAATACCATATCAAAGGTATAAAAAGAATTAACTGTTTCTTGAACATCATCTAATGCATGAGTTCCCATTACTATATTTTTTTCAAATAAGAATTGTAATTCAATTAGTATTATCTTATATTTCTATAGTATAATAAATAATTTCAACCTTCCCACTTTTATCTCCCCATCATTTTTTCTTCTATTTAGAACTGATCGAACCAATTTTGTAATTTATCCACAAATTGACCAATATGTAATCCATCCACAAAAGAATGATGTACTTGAACAGAAATAGGTATCATTATTTTATTATCTTTTTCATAATACTTTCCCCAATCAAATAAAGGTGTAGCATTATCTTTCTTACCTGAATTCGTATGTGAAATATGCTGGTACTTAACCCAAGGCATTGGAGAACACTGAAATACATCATTTCCTAACGGTGCTGTAAAATATTCCTTTTGTTCATTTGCTGTCTTTAATGCCAATTCACAATATTCTCTTAGATTATCTTTCATAGGTACATTGACTACTTTAAACAAATTTGTATCCTTGTTCAAATATGTAAATGCTGTATCAATCCTATCAAAAAGCACAACATTTCCATCCATAAAACGGTAACGAAATTCTTCAATTTCATTTGCACATTTGCATATAGAATATACCATTGCCATAGTAAAAGACAGTCCTTGTTCTTTAATAATATGTTTAAATTTAGTAATATCTGCTTCAAATGTAACACAGAAAGAAGGCTCTACACTATTTCTAAAAATCATGCAATGCATCGCTCTTCCCCATATTTTTTCATCAATAACTCTATATTTATTTGCCATATTCTTCACCTCTATAAATTCTAAGTTTATCTTACTAAATTATATCATTGAATATAATACTAAAAAAAGTGCCATTCAATCTGAATGACACTTATAAAAATCTTGATACTTATTCAAATTCTATAGTTGCTGGTGGTTTTCCTGTGCAATCATAAAACACTCTATTTACACCTTTAACTTCATTTACTATTCTAGTTGTTACTTTTCCAAGTACTTCCCATGGAAGGTCAGCTGATTCTGCTGTCATGAAATCACTTGTAGTTACAGCTCTAAGTGCTACTGCGTAATCATAAGTTCTTTCATCTCCCATTACACCTACTGATCTCATGTTAGTAAGTGCTGCAAAGTATTGACCAATTTCTTTATCAATACCAGCCTTTGCAATTTCTTCTCTATAAATTGCATCTGCTTCTTGAACTATCTTAACTTTTTCAGCTGTTACTTCACCAATAATACGTATTCCAAGCCCTGGTCCTGGGAATGGTTGTCTGAATACTAACTTTTCAGGTATTCCAAGTTCTAATCCTGCTTTACGTACTTCATCCTTAAATAATAATCTTAATGGTTCTATTATTTCTTTAAAATCAACATAATCTGGAAGGCCTCCAACATTATGATGTGATTTTATAACTGCTGATTTTCCAAGTCCACTTTCGATTACGTCTGGATAAATAGTTCCTTGTACTAAGAAATCTACTGTTCCAATTTTCTTAGCTTCTTCTTCAAATACTCTAATGAACTCTTCACCAATTATTTTTCTCTTTTCTTCTGGCTCTTCAATTCCTTTTAATTTTTCATAGAATCTTTCTTGAGCATTTACTCTAATAAAGTTTAAGTCATATTGTCCATTAGGTCCAAATACTTCTTCAACTTCATCTCCTTCATTTTTACGAAGTAAACCATGATCAACAAATACACATGTTAATTGGTTTCCAACAGCTTTTGAAAGTAATACAGCTGCAACTGATGAATCAACACCACCTGATAAAGCACATAATACCTTACCATTTCCAACTTTTTCTCTAATTTCTTCAATTGTCTTTTCAACAAATGAATCCATCTTCCAATCTCCAGAACATTTACATGCATTATATAAGAAGTTAGATATCATCTTTGTTCCTTCTTGTGTATGCATAACTTCTGGATGGAATTGAACTGCATATAGATTTTTCTCTTCACATTCCATAGCAGCTACTGGACATACAGGTGTCTTTGCTACTATCTTAAAGCCTTCTGGTGCTTTTTCTATGTAATCTGTATGACTCATCCAACAAATTGTAGATGGTGATACACCTTCAAAAATCTTAGATTCTACATCAACATCAACCTTAGTTTTACCATATTCACTTACTGGAGCTGTAGCAACTTTTCCACCAAGCATATGAGACATTAATTGAGAACCATAGCATATTCCAAGTATAGGAATTCCAGCTTCAAATAAAGTTTTATCACATAAAGGAGAATCCTCTCCATATACGCTATTAGGTCCACCTGTAAATATTATTCCCTTAGGATTCATTTCCTTTATTTTATTAACACTTAAAGTATGTGGATGAACTTCACAATAAACCCCACACTCTCTAACTCTTCTAGCAATTAATTGATTATATTGACCACCAAAGTCAATAACTAAAACTAACTCTTTATTCATGGATACCTCCAGCTTAAATTTTCATTTATATTATAATATATCTTATCATTTGTTACCATTATAAAAAATGAAAGAATGAAAAAATTAAGGAGTAAAAGAATTTATTTAATACCTCAGCTTGTATGAGTTATTTCCTTAATTCTTCATTCTATATTTACAACAAATTTATTTGCTGTAATTAGGTGCTTCCTTAGTTATATTAACATCATGTGGATGACTTTCTCTTATTCCTGATGCAGTTTGTACTACAAATTTAGCATTTTCATATAAGTTTTCTAAATCAGGAGCTCCTAAGTATCCCATTCCTGATCTAATTCCACCTAATAATTGATATATTGTATCTGCAACATATCCCTTATATGCAACTCTTCCTTCAACACCTTCTGGTACAAACTTCTTAGTTCCATTTTGGAAGTATCTATCACTTGAACCCTTTTCCATAGCTCCTAGTGATCCCATTCCTCTATAAACCTTATAGCTTCTTCCTTGGTATATTTCCATTTCACCAGGTGCTTCTTCACAACCAGCAAACATTGATCCCATCATAGCTACTGATGCGCCACCAGCTAAAGCCTTAACTATGTCTCCTGAATACTTTAATCCACCATCAGCAATTACTGGAATGCCATACTTTCTTCCTTCTTCTGCACAATCCATAACTGCTGTTAATTGAGGAACTCCAACACCTGCAACTATTCTAGTTGTACAAATTGATCCAGGTCCTATACCAACCTTAACACAATCAGCACCTGCTTCAATTAAATCTCTAGTTGCTTCTGCAGTTGCAACATTTCCTGCTATAATTTGAAGTTCTGGATATTTAGCTTTAATTTTCTTAACTCCATCCATAACTCCTTTTGAGTGTCCGTGAGCAGTATCTAATGTAATAACATCAACATTAGCTTTTACTAAGGCATCTACTCTATCCATCATGTCCTTAGTAATACCAACTGATGCACCACATAATAATCTACCTTTAGAATCTTTTGCTGCATTTGGGAATGCTTTTGCTTTTTCTATATCCTTAATAGTAATTAATCCTTTTAAATTATTTTCATCATCTACTAATGGTAATTTTTCTATTTTATGTTTCTTTAATATTTCAAGGGCTTCTTCTAAAGTTGTTCCTTCTTTTGAAGTTACAAGTGGGCTCTTAGTCATAACTTCTGAAACTGGTCTATCATAATTTGTTTCAAATACAATATCTCTATTAGTTATTATTCCAACTAACTTAGATCCTCTTGTTATAGGAACTCCTGAAATTCTATATTGAGACATAAGTTCTTGAGCTTCTCTTATTGTATGATCTTCTGATAAATATATTGGGTCTGTTATTACCCCATTTTCTTGTCTCTTAACTCTATCAACTTCCTTAGCTTGCTCTGATATAGTCATATTTTTGTGAATAATTCCGATTCCACCTTCTCTAGCAATAGCAATTGCCATTTTTGATTCTGTTACTGTGTCCATACTTGCACTCATTAAAGGAATGTTTAATGTTATTTTCTTTGTTAATTTAGTTTTTAAGCTAACTTCATTAGGTAAAACCTCAGATTTATTTGGTACTAATAATACGTCATCAAAAGTATAAGCCGTCTTTATAATTGTTGCCATTGTATTTCCCCCTCTAAATAATTTTTTTCCTTCATTTTTATACTATTATGAAATATTTTCTTCGTTTTATTTTCTATTTTTATGTACAAAAAAAGACATACTAATCTTCTAAGTGAAGTTAATATGCCTAGAAATCTATATGATAAATATAGATATAGTATATCAAAATCACTCATAGTCGGAAATTTAAGGTTTCCGGTAGATACTCTCTGCCATATTCAGAGGATATACGAGTTAACTTATATGTCTGTTTTTAAATTTATAGATATTATATATCTCCACTATGCTATTGTCAATAAGTTTGCAATTTACATTTCAATTATTTTATCTATTGGCTAATATATTATCAACTTTTCTAAAAATATTAACTAAAAAATATTGCAAAAAGTATCGCATTTAGCGACCCTCTTAACTTATTTATATCTAATTTTTAGAACAAATCTGGTAAAAGTATATCTTTATTATCTTCAGTTGTATTAATTATAAATTTCTTATATTAATAGATATTGCTCCCATATCAACAAAAGCAACAGTACCTTCTATAATATATTGCTCATTTAATGTAAATTCACCTAAATTAGCAATCTTATTGATTTAGTTATAATTAACATCTAATATATATGGATTTAAAGACAAAGAGTTAATTACATTGTAATAAGATAATGCCATTCTTTCTGGAAAAGCAGTAACATTTATTTTCAATTTTACTTCATCATCTTCAGATACTTCTTCTAAGAAAATATATTGAATAACGTAGTCATTTAAATTAATAGGTAAATATTTTTGATTTTCTTAAAGATTTTACCTATATCTTTAAAATCTATACTACTTATATCTTTTAACTTGGATAAGTTAAACTTTCTCTTTTCCTGTGACATTCTTTCCCCCCTATCTACCATTTATAATGCTTAATGGATAATGCATAATTAAGGATTAAATTCTTACAGAGTTTATTTTTCATAATAATCTTAGCTATATAAGCCACTCTTTAGAAATTAAATGTATTTTATATATAAGTTAATTTCTAATAAAACTAAAAATATTTATTTTATATAAGCAAAATGCAGTATAAATCTGCATTTTGCTTAGTAAGTTGATTATAGTATCTATTAAGGTGTTGTTGTTGATATTGTCTTTGGTGCTCCATCATCAGTTGGGAAATATATCAACTTATCTGTTGATACAGTTACTCCACCTTTATCATCTATTGTTACTTTAAAATTACCTGTTTCACTTTTTAGTGTTGGTACATTTTGAAGGTAAGCTTCAATTTTATCAGCATCTGTAGATGCTGTTGTACGATCAATTGTAAGTGCTGTAGTTGTTGGTACTGTTAAACTGCCGTCTGCAATCAATGAAGTAGTGGCATTAGCTATAGTCTTAGCATTAGCTATATCTGATTTCACGTTAGCATTTTTTCTAACTTCACCGAATTTAGGAATAGCTATTACTGCTAGTATAGCTATAATTGCTATAACGATAATAAGTTCAATAAGTGTGAACCCTTTCTTTTTTTTCTTGTTTTTTAAATTGTTGATCATTTTAAATTCCTCCTTGTTTTTTCTTTATAAATTTATATATAAATTAATAATTGAGAATATCGATAATAATTATATAAATTAATTTAGATTTTTTATTATTTTGAGAATCTACAACTGTATTTATATTATCTAAGGTAATATTAAGAATTTTCCTTATTTCGGCTAAAAATATTCCGAAAATTCTGTTATCTTAGATTGTTTAGATTTAAATATGTTTTCAAATTATACTGAAACTAAAAACTTATTTATATCTTTAACCCTAACTCTCAATTATTAAATTTAATCAAAACTCTAAATAGGTAATAGTGAATAAGTAATAGGTAAGAGTGAATAGGTAAAAATCCTATTGGAATTTTTTATTCTTCTCTTTTACCTTTTACTTCTTACTTCTTCACTCCCTCTTACTTTTTACTTTTTACTTTTTACTTTACTATATTTGTGTGTACATATGAAACATTGGTAGCATTACTGAAACTACTATAAGTCCAATTGTTATTCCCATAACTACTATTAGTATAGGCTCTATTAGTGCTGTAGCTGTTTTAACTGCATGTTCAACTTCATCTTCATAGAAGTCTGCTGTTTTATTTAAAATTTTATCTAAGGATCCTGATTCTTCTCCTATTTTTACCATAGAAGATAGCATATTAAGTAAAATCTTATCAGCTTTTATTGTTGTGCTTAAATTCTCTCCTCTTACAACTCTTTCTATTATTTTAAGTATAGATTCCTCTTTCACCAGACTCTATCATCTTTATAAGTAATTGCGGAAAAATCTTCTTATGTCTAGACATTGAAACTGAAAGTAATTCACCTTTCTTTACGTCTTCACTAATAGAAGTTAATATACCTCTAAGCTTTCTATTAGGAAGCTCTGTACACAATATGTCTAGGCAATTTACAATTGAAACCCCAGCATCTAGTATGGTATAAAACTGTCTACAAAAAATTGCTAAATCCTTAGTAGTTACTTTATAAAAAACTTTAAATTCAATGCTCTTACTTTCCACTACCTCATCTATTTTCAATGGATAATATCCACTAGCGGTTATCCTACTAATTACATCATCTTTTGAAATACATTCATATTTTCCTTCAACCTTTGTTCCATCACTTTTCATAGCTCTATATTTAAAAATTTTCATAGATATTCATCTCCTAAACTTGTCTTAATAAGGCTATACTCGCTAATTCATCAATAGTTGTTATTCCTTCTAAAACTAAATCTTTGCACTGATCAGCTAAAGTGGTCATACCATTCTTAATAAATATTTCTTGTAATACATTAGCATTATTAGTTTCATTTATAGCATTTCTATGCTCCTTAGTTATTTCCATTATTTCATAAATACCTACTCTTCCATTGTATCCACTACTATTACAGTGATCACAACCCTTACCCCTGTAAAGCTTAAGCCCCTTATTCTTGTCTATATTAAATATTGATTTTTCATAATCAGATGCTAGGTACTCTTCTTTACAACTACTACAAATTTTCTTTACAAATCTTTGAGCTATTATTCCAGAAATAGATGTTGCCACTAAATAAGGTTCAATTCTCATATCTAACAACCTAGTTATTGTAGATGGTGCATAATTTGTATGTACTGTACTTAATACTAAGTGACCAGTTATATCTGATTTTATTGCAATTTGTGCTGTTTCTTCATCTCTTATTTCTCCTACCCTTACTATATCTGGATCTTGCCTTAGTATACTTCTAAGGCCACTTGCAAAGGTTAATCCCCTTCATTGTTAACGTTTACTACAAGCAAGATAGATACTCTAAGATCAACCTCATCATTATCTACTTTAGTTATTATTCTACAATCTTGTGGTATTCCTTTTTCCGCTATATTTAAATTTGCAAGTATCTTTATTCTAGTTATTAATGGAGCTAAGCTTTCAATTCCTAAAGTACTAATAGTTGTTAGCTTTCCATCTATCCTATATCTTATTCTTATTTCCTTTTCATAAGGCTCTATGTGTATATCTGAAGCTCTCATTTCTATAGAATTCTTAAATAAATACTCTATCATCTTAACAACAGGAGCATTTTTTACATCATTTATTTCTTCTATATCTAAATCAATAATTTTAGAATCTATAGTTTCTTTAATTAGCTCTTCTGCTGCTTTATTAACTTCTTCGCTACTATAATTTATTTGAACAAATTTGTTAATATCTTTCTTAGATGCAATAAATGTTTTAACATTTAATCCTGTTGATATAGAAATATCATCTATTGCAAAAATATTTAATGGATCTGAAAGAACTACCATTATTTTTTCTTCTTCAAAGCCAAAGGCTATTAAGTTATATTTAATGCAAAGGTTTTGTGGTATTATCTTAATGGATTTTTTATCAAAATTAACATTATTTAAATCAACTTTTTGTATTCCAGTTTGAGTTTCTATAGCCTCTATAATATCTTTTTCTGAAACTATTCCACTCTTAATTAAAACTTCTCCTAACTTTTTTCCTAAAAGTTTTGGGTTTTCAAAGCATTTTGAAGCTGAAATGTAGTTATTTTTTCTGCCATTACTAAGATATCTCCAAGTCTTTTCTTTTGAACTATAGCCATAAAATTCACTCCTATATCTATTTGAATTCTTAATTATATCATTTTCAAAATTTCCTCTTTTATCTATTTCAATTCATTTCCAATGTCAATACAGACTTTAGTATTTTTTAAGCACAATTTATGTTTAAATTAAATTCACATTTTAAAGAAAAAAATTTAAATAAAATAACAATAATTCCCTTCCTATTACAATATACATCATAGTTCCAATAGCTATATATGGCCCAAAAGCAATCTCTGCTTTTCTGTCTTTTAATTTAAATAGTAATATTATAGTTGCTACTAATCCACCTAATACTATAGCAATAAATAAAGCTACTAAAATTCCTTTAATACCAATAAACAATCCGCAAATACCTGCTATTTCAGCATCGCCTTGTCCCATTCCTTTTGTAATTACTACTATTAGGTATATGATTAAATATCCAATAATTCCACCTAATACATTATTAAGTAAGGTTGTATCCTTTGTATACAATCCTGTTAGTATATAAACAGCCCCTAAGACTGCCCCTAAGATTGTTGTTGATGAATATATATATTTACACTCTAAATCTATATAAGAAATTACTATTAATATTGAAGCTAAAATACTATATGCTATAAAATTTAAACTTAAGTCAAATTTTAAATATATTAATAGATATACTATTCCATTTAAAATTTCAACTAATGGATATTTTATAGATATTTTTTCTCCACATTTTCTGCATCTTCCTCTTAGAACTAAGTAGCTTAAAACTGGAATAAGATCAAAAGCCTTAAGATTATATCCACAAGTTGTACAATGAGATGGTGGAAATGCTATAGATTCCTCTCTTGGTATTCTATAAATACATACATTTAGAAAACTTCCTATACAAAGTACTAATATTAATATTAAAATTTCCACAATGTCCTCCTAAAAATTTAAATATAATTATAATGAACTCTATTGAAATACTATCCACTTTTTATAATTCTTAGTCAATAAACTTTTATTTATATAATAAAAAAACACCAATTATAATAAAATTTATTATAATTGATATTTTATCTTCAATTCTTTATATAAACATTTAAAAATTCTCCATTTTTATTAATTTCAAAATCTACTTCATCCTTTAATATTTTTCTTGCCTCTTCTATGGTTAGAAGTTCTATCTTATTGAAATTATCTATATTTTTATACTTAGCTATAGCTTTTAATTTATCATCATTTTTATTTTTTATAGAATATAGTGTATCTGAATCTTCAAATTCTATTGAATCATTTATTTCTACTACATTAACAGTTAATATAAATTCTCTAATGCTTTCTTTTACTTCTATTTTTTTTGTCATTTTCTTATAATTATTATAAGTAATAAATAATGTAGTTCCTAATATTGCTGAAATAATTAATAATAAAGTTATTCTTATTCTCTTAATCCTTAATCTTTTGCTTTTGGCTTTCATAATATCCCTCTATGTTATACAATATTTTTCTTATTCTAATTATAAATTATAGATTATATTATATCAATATATTATGTAGCTTGTTAAATAGAAAAGGAGCTATTATAACTAGCTCCTTTTAAATATTTAAATTTTAGTACATTCCGTCCATTCCCATTCCTGGTGCTCCTGGCATTGGAGTTTCTTTTTGAGGTATATCTACTACAGCAGCTTCTGTAGTTAAGAATGTTGATGCTACTGAAGCAGCATTTTGAAGTGCTGATCTTGTAACCTTAGTTGGGTCAACTATACCAGCTTTAATCATATTTACATACTCATCTCTTAAAGCATCATAACCAATTCCTGCTTCGCATCCCTTAACATGTTCAATAATAACTGAACCTTCAAGTCCTGCGTTAGTTGCTATTTGTCTCATTGGTTCTTCTAATGCTCTAACTATAATATTAATACCAACTTGAGTATCTGGAATATCTGAAGTTACTGTATTTACTTCATTTATAATATTAGCATAAGCTGCTCCACCACCTGGAACTATTCCTTCTTCAACAGCTGCCTTTGTAGCTGCTAAAGCATCTTCAATTCTTAATTTCTTTTCTTTTAATTCTGTTTCTGTAGCTGCACCAACTTTTATAACTGCAACTCCACCAGCAAGTTTTGCTAATCTTTCAGTTAATTTTTCTTTATCAAATTCTGAAGTTGTTTCTTCTATTTGAGCTCTTATTTGAGCAACTCTTTCTTTAATAGCTTCGCTATTTCCTTTACCATTAACTATAGTAGTATTTTCTTTTGTAACTTTTACGCTTTCACATTGTCCAAGCATATCTAAAGTTACTTCCTTTATATCTATGCCAAGTTCTTCTGATATAACTGTACCACCTGTTAATATTGCTATATCTTGAAGCATTTCTTTTCTTCTATCTCCAAAACCTGGTGCTTTTACAGCTACACATGTGAAAGTTCCTCTTAATTTATTAACTACTAATGTAGTCATTGCATCTCCTTCAACATCTTCAGCTATAATAAGTAATTTCTTACCTTGTTGAACTATTTGTTCTAATATTGGAAGTAATTCTTGAATATTTGATATTTTCTTATCAGCTATTAAAATTAATGGATTATCTAAAACGGCTTCCATTTTTTCTGTATCTGTTACCATATAAGCTGATACATATCCTCTATCAAATTGCATACCTTCAACTACATCAAGTTCAGTCCCCATTGATTTTGATTCTTCAACAGTTATAACACCCTCGTTACCTACTTTTTCCATAGCATCAGATATTAATTTACCAACTTCTTCATCTGCTGCTGAAATTGCTGCTACTCTTGCAATATCTTCTTTTCCATCAACAGGTTTAGAAATTTTCTTAATTTCATCAACAGCTTTATCAACAGCCATTCTAATACCATTTCTAATTAATATAGGATTTGCTCCTGCTGTAACATTTTTTAACCCTTCTCTAATTATTGCTTGAGCTAAAAGTGTTGCTGTAGTAGTACCATCCCCTGCTACATCATTAGTTTTAGTAGCAACTTCTTTAACTAATTGAGCTCCCATATTTTCATATGGATCTTCTAACTCTATTTCTCTTGCAATTGAAACACCATCATTAGTTATTAAAGGTGCACCAAATTTTTTATCTAATACAACATTTCTCCCCTTTGGCCCTAATGTTACCTTAACAGTATCGGCTAATGTATCAACACCAACTTGCATTGCTCTTCTAGCATCTTCGCTAAATTTAATCATCTTTGCCATAATTTATTCCTCCCTTATTCAACTATTGCTAAAATATCATCTTGTTTTAAAATAGTGTACTCTTCACCATCAACTTTTACTTCAGTACCAGCGTATTTTGAGTAAAGTACCTTATCGCCAACTTTTACTTCCATTTCTACTCTATTTCCATCTACTACAGCTCCTGGTCCTACAGCTACAACTTTTGCTTCTTGTGGTCTTTCTTTTGCTGCACCTGTTAAAACTATTCCACTTTTAGTAGTTTCTTCTGCTTCTAGTTTCTTAATTACTACTCTATCTGCTAGTGGTTTAATATTCATAAAAAAATCCCTCCTAATTATATATATAAAATTATTATTATTATATCTATATTAGCACTCATCTTTATTAAGTGCTAACAATTTTATAATAATATTTTGATTTTTTTTTTTCAAATTGTAATCTTTATATTTTTCCTCTAAAATTAATAAATATTACCATTTTTCATTAATTAGTTTCTATTTCCTTATGTTTATATCTATTTTCTTCATTTTAGAACTTCTTCTATTTTGCACTCTTTTATTATATGTTATCTTGCATTATTTAAGACTAATCTAATAATTATATGAAAGATAATAAGACTAACAATGTAGGTAATATTTCTTATTATAATTTAATTCCTGATTGAATATAAAAAATGTCAATATTAATCTTTCCCATTATTATATAAATTATTACCAAATCTATCTATATAAGATTAATTATATATAAAAAAACTCCCTAAGGAGTTTTTTTAATGAATTCATTTTCTTTCTAAATTAATATTTTTAAATTCTTTTATTTTTTCATTATCCATAACTGATTTTCTAGAAGCCTGTGAATTTATCTTATTAAAAGTTGATTTAGATTTAAATGGAGTAGATATGGTTCCTGCACCATTTATACATCCACCTTCACACATCATACCTTCAATAAAGTTTCCTTGTAATTTTCCTATTTTACCCATAGTCATAGCTTTTTTAATTTCTATTCCCCCTGCAGCTTTTACTGGAGTAAAATTAACTTCTAATCCTTGACTTCTAATATAATTTTCAATAGCTGCTGTTAAACCACCATGAGCACCAAATCCTCTTCCATATATTGATGCTTCATCAACTAATTCATCTTCACATTCTTCAACTTCTATATCAAAAGCATTAAATAATGCTAATATTTCTTCAAAAGTTAATACATAATCTACTGCACCCTTTACAGATTTTTTAGCTGCTTCATTTTTCTTAGCAGTACAAGGTCCTATAAATACAACCTTTGCCTCTGGATCAATACTCTTAATATATCTAGCTGTTGCTATCATAGGTGATACCGTACTAGAAATTCTATCTGCTTCTGAAGGCATAGTTTTCTCTATATAGTTTAAAAAGCCTGGACAACAAGAGTTAGTCATATATTTATCTCCATTTTCCATTCTTTCTACAAACTCATTACTTTCATGTACTGTTACTGCATCTGCTCCACAAGCTGCTTCTAGCATATCAACAAAGCCTAATTTCTTAATTGCATTTTTAATTTGTCCATAGCTAACCTTAGGTCCAAATTGACCTGCAATTGCTGGAGCTACAATAGCATACATTTTTCTTCCTCTAGCAAGTCTCTTTGCTACTGGAACTATTAAGCTTTTATCTGATATAGCTCCAAATGGGCATGCAGTCATACAACTACCACAGTTAACGCAAATTTCCTCTTTTATAATAGCTCTTCTATCTTCTTGACTTATATCTAAAGCTCCTGTAGGACAAACCCTTTTGCAAGGTCTCATTACTTCTGCTATTGCATCATAAGGGCATGCTTTTTTACACATTCCACATTCTTTACAAAGTTCTTGATTTATATATGCTCTACCACCTACATAATGGATTGCTCCAAAGTTACAAGCTTCATCACATTTATGAGCTAAGCATCCTCTACAAGAATCTGTTACACTATATTTATTAATTGGACATCTATCGCATGCTGCTTCAATAACGTATATTATTTGATCTTCTTCTCTAATATCTACAAACTCATCATCAATATTATCACCGTTAGCCAAATATCCTGCTGCTAGTTTTGCTCTTTCTAAAACAATAGCTCTTTCCTTATAAACACAACATCTGTACATTGCCTTGTCCCCTTTTATTATTTCATAAGGAATCTTTTCTATTGATTCAGTAGATAATTCTCCATTCTTAGCTAATCTTGCTACCTCTGTTAGAACTTCATGCTTTAATTTTTTTAACTGAGTCTCAAATTGAAACATACCAAAATCCTCCTATATAAATAAACTTAAACATTACTCCCTAATATTATTATAACAGGTAATTTATTCCTAAGTTAATAATTTTGAATATTCTTATAATTTTCGGCAATGGTAATTAAAAAAGCGCATATTTTGCGCTTTTCTACTAAATTTTATTTTTTATCTTCTATAGCATAAATATAATCATCTATATATTCACCTATTTTATCCTTTAGTAAAGCTTCTGCATTTGGCTTTAATAAACCATCTCTAATCTTTTTATATTGCTCATGCATATATTGGCTTATTAAAGTAATAGGAATATTAACATCCTTTAAGTTGTTCATAAGCTTTTCTAAAGCATAATTAACTTCTTCCTTAGGCATATAATATCTAGCTCTATCAGATAAGCTATACTTTCTTTGTAATTTAATTTCTAATCCATTCCCTGAATAGTGATGCATCCATTCTTTTGGATTTTTAACCATATTGTAATCTAAAACTTCTATAAAATTAGATAATTCAACATTTGAATCATATTTTAATAACTCATTTTCAATAGCATTTAATGCAAAGATACCTTCTCTAAAACCAAAAGTAAGAGCTGGTCCAACTTTTAATATTATAAATCCATCTTCAACCATTTGCTTTAATGCTTTTGGACTTTGATAATCTGTAGAATGAGCTTCAAAAACTAAGTTTGGATAATCCTTTAAAGCATTACTTAATTCTTTTGCATCTTCTCTATTATATTTCCATACATCTTCACTTCCAAATTCTACTCCTGGTTGAACTACTATTCCAACTACATACTGAAAAGCATCTTTAAGCCCATAAGCTTCAAAGGTATTTTTAAAAGTATCTACCGTATTCTTAAAGTCTTTTACCTTTGTAACCTGCATTCCTTCTTCCTCTTCTTCTACTTGCGCTCCTCCTGGAATTGGAACTTCGCTTCCTATAATATAAACTGGATGTATTGCATCTTTATTAGTTTCTTTTAACTCAATATAAGCTTCTTCTGCTACTTTACATAATTGAGCTGCTCTATCTGCTATTAAATCATCTCCAAAGATATTATTTTCTATATCTCCTTTTAATTGCATGCTTGTATCAAGATGAATCTTAGTAAATCCAGCTAAAACATATTGTTTAATAAGCTCCTTAGAATTTTCCATAGCTTTTTCAGCATCTATATTTTTCCATGTTAATGGACCTAAATGATCTCCACCTAATATAATTCTTTCTTTAGGGAAACCAACTTCATCTGCTATATTATGAATATATTCAAAGTAATCCTTTGGTTTCATTCCTGTATATCCACCAAATTGATCTACTTGATTTGCTGTTGCTTCAACTAATAAAGGAATATCCTTATCTAAAAGTCTTTCCATAGCTGCTTCAATTACATATTTATTAGAGCAACATACTGAAAATATCCCCACATTCTTTCCCTTTTTAAATTCATTGACCATTTTTTTAATTTCATGCATAAACTCAACCCCTTCTTACTTTACAAATAAGACAAAATAACACTTTAGCTTTACAACTTAATATTATTTTCTCAAAATTTATATTTAATTTAAAATTTAAGCTTTTCCATTACTTCCACAAACCATAATCTTGTGTGCAACTATTTTTTTCATAGCTTCTTTTCCTGGTGCCATATATTTTCTTGGATCATTAGCATCTGGATTTTCTATAAAGTACTTCTTTACTGCATCTGAAAATGGAATCTTTAAGTCAGTTGCAACATTTACCTTACATATTCCTAAAGAAATTGCCTTTTTAACTAATTCATCTGGTACATCTGATGCTCCATGTAAAACTAGTGGTACCTCTACCATAGCTCTTATTTCTGCTAATCTATCTAAATCTAATTTTGCTTCACCTTTATATAGTCCATGTGCTGTTCCAATAGCTACTGCTAATGAATCTATTCCAGTTCTTTCAACATATTCTTTTGCTTGTGCTGGATTAGTATACTTAGTATCTTTTTCATCTACTATTAAATCATCTTCTTGTCCACCAAGTCTTCCAAGTTCAGCTTCTACTGTTGAATCATATTTATGTGCATATTCTACAACTTTTTTAACTATTGCTACATTATCTTCAAAAGACTCATGAGAAGCATCTATCATAGTTGATTTAAATCCAATATTAACGTAATGTTTTATTTCATCAATTTTTTCAAAGTGATCTAAATGGATCGCAATTGGAATATCGTGTTTTTTAGCTGCAACTTCTGCCATAGCTACTATATATTCTCCGCCTGCATAATCAATAGTTGATGGAGTTCCAGCTAATATTACTGGTGATTTAAGTTCAGCAGCAGTTTCTACAACTACTTGTAATGTTTCTAAATTATGAATATTGAAAGCCGGTACTGCATACCCTTCTCTTTGAGCTTTATTTAACATTTCTCTTGTTGATACTATATTCATTTTACTTCACTCCTCTGTTTAATAATTTTTTCTATTTATATAAATTCTTCATTAGTTATCTATTTAATATAAATTTTTATTAAATACATTTTTCGTTATTTGAAAACAATATTTTCCTATATAAAAACTACAATTTATACAGTAATATCACACTGGTAATTATAACTTTTAGCTTAATATTATATTTTTTCTCAAGTTGTAATGTTGTCATTACCAGTTAGGTTAAAAATTTTTTATTTTTAATTGTTTTTCAATTTCACCCTATATTTAAATTTATCTCCCCTAGCAACACTTACTGTATATTCAATTACATTTGTGTTTTCATATGTAAATCTCTCTATTTTTAAACTTGGTGATCCTTCTTTAATATCTAAATAAACACTTTCTAGCTTGTTTGTTAATATTGGCATAAAATATTCTTCTGCTGATGTTATCTTAGTATTAAAGCATTTTAATAGAACATCATACATAGGATTTTCTTCTAATTGCTCTTTTTCTATCCCCTTAAATCTATTAAAAGGAAGATATGTAGTTTCATACATCATAGGTAATCCATCAGCTTTTCTTATTCTAGATATTCTATATAACAAATCATCTATTCCTATATTAAATATTGAGCATATTTTTTCATCACCTTGGACTATTTCAAATCCTGTAACTTCTGAACTTGGGACTTTACCTAACTTCTTCATCTCTTCAGTAAAGGAATAAAAAGATATTAAATCTTGATTCATTCTTTTAGGGGATACAAAAGTTCCTTTTCCATGTATCTTATATATATATCCTTCTTTTTCAAGTTCATCCATTGCTTGTCTTACAGTAGTTCTACTAACATTATAAATTTCACAAATTTCTCTTTCAGAAAGTATTTGTTCATTTTCTTCTAGGCTATTCTCTATCATATCTATAAGAATATTCATAAGTTGTAAATATAGTGGTGTTCTAGAGTTTTTATCTACTATTTCACTCATTAAATTCACCTCATTATTTTTATATTTTAATTATACCATAAACAAAAAATATAAAAAGAATTTTTTATTATTATATAATATTCAAAGTAAACTGTTATATATATAATTTAACAATATATAACAGTTTACTTTATTACATTTAAATATTATATTTTATATTTTTCTTTTAGTATAAATTAATTTATTATTCTTTGTTTTTTATTCTTTTTTTAATCATAAAGCCACCGAATAATGAAGTTAGCACACCCAATAATGCTATGCTACTAGTTGGCATTCCCCCCGTATTAGGTAATTCATCATTATTTCTAACTTTATCACTTTCACCACTTGATTCTATTGATTTATTAGGTGTACTTGTATTCGTTTGTTGACCTGGATTTGTTCCCTCTGCTGGTTTATTTCCTTCTTCTGGCTTACTTTGTTCTCCTGGATTGCTTTCCTTATTTAGTTCTTCAATAACTGCATTTATTGCATTAATTAGTCTATCAGTTATAAGATCAATATCCTCTTGTTTAACCTCTTCTTTATTAATAACTAAATTTATAATATTTTTAGCTTCTTCCAGAGATTCTATAAACTCATTTTTAATATCCGCTGAAATTTTAATGAGTTCTTCAGCATTTATTAAATTTGCATTTTCAATTGCTTCTTCTAATTCTTTAGTATCTAGTATATTTTTTTCAATTTCTATCAAGTCATTAATTGCTTTGCCTAATTTTTCTGTAGAATAATCTATCTCTTCTCTTGTAGATAGAATATTTTCTACTACAGATTTAGCTTTTAAAAACTCACTTAAAAAAGCAGTCCATGAGTCTTCTGTATAATTATCTTCTTTTAATAGCTCTCCTTCTATTAATAATTCATTTAAAGCTTTTGATTCTAATAATAAATCATAAGCTAATTTAATTTCATCTTTTAGAGCTTTTAAAGCTCTAGTATTTATATTTTCTACATTACTAATCTTCGATACAATTTCTTTATAATTATTTACTGTTGCTATTGTGTAATTACTTTCATCTATTTCTTTTACTGAATTAACAGCATCATTTATTTCATCCTCTGTTGCTAATCTATCTTTTTCTGAAACATATATTTCTTTAATTGCAGCAAAATTATTACCATTAAATGTAGATATTGAAGTTATTTTTATTGCAGTTGCATTAATACTTTCATCTAATTCTATGATACTATTAACTCCCTCTGTAAATATATCTTCTTTTACTATTTTCCATTCTCCGTTTATTTTAGCTTCTAATTTATATTGTTTTATTGTTCCATTTGATGAACTTCCACGTTGTAATAACTTAACTGTATCAAGAGAGATTTCTTCTCCAAAATCAATTGATATCCAGTGGTTTCCTTGGTGATTGTCTCCTCCAACATAATTAGTATGCCACCAACTATTTTCATTACCATCTATAGCTGCTGACGCTGCTGCATCTCCAGTAGTTCCTGTCATTTCTGAACATGCTGTTGCTGTCCATCCATCTCTATTGTATTTAATTATAGATTCTTCAGCATATTTAGAGTAATCTAATTTCACTTCATCATAGTAAATTGAAGTGTTTTTTAATTCTACTCTTCCTATACTTCCTTCAAAATTGCTATCTCCAATTAATATATTATCTTTATCAATTGATTGATTAATAACTGAACCATTATATATTGAGTTTACTAATGCACCATCTATATATATTTTTAGCATACCATTAACTTCTCTAACAGCTATAACTTGATGTATTTCTCCATCATTTATTTTTCCAACCTCTTTAGTTACTGTTGATGTAGGTACATAGGCATCTGTACCAAATGTTCCATGAGCTTTATCTACAACAGTAGTTACATTTGATTTTGAATTAACAGTTAAATCTTTTACTTTAAAGTTTATATATCCTTCTTCATCTATTGATAGACTTATATCATCACCTTGTTTAAATAAATTCACATCTTTTCCAGTAAATTTAACTGACATATTTATTGAAAAATCTGTTGTTCCTTCAAATGATTTATCTGTATCAACTTCATAGGCTTTATTTATATCCATAAAGAACATATCTAAATTTCCATTATATTTTTTGTTTATATCTTCAGCACCTACTAAATCTTTATTTGATTTTACAACCACAATATTTGAATCATCAAATACTGGAATATTTAAAGACTCTTCTGTACTATTTCCTAATGAATCTTTTTCTCCATTTATATTTAATTCTACATTACCTACTAATGTATTTTCAGTATTTATTACAATAGTTCTGTAATCATCTAATAATTCGCTTTCTGTTATTTTATTACCTTCAATACTATAAGCATCCTTAATATTTTCTACACGTTCATTATACTTAATTGTAATTTCCTTATCTCCAGTTACCTTTGAAGATATAATTTTTGCTCCTTCAGTATCTTTATTTCCATATTGAATAATCCTAGTTTCATATGGTTCTAAATTAACTGTTACTGAATCTCCATATGATATACTATCACCTACGCCTGCAATATATGGTAATATTTGATTTGACTTTAAGTTACTTACTGTCTTAGGAACTCCAATAACATCTGTTAATTGCAAAGTAAATGTTTGTTCTTGTCCTGTTGGATTTCTAAATGATATAATTCCTTCATCTCCACTCCAAGATGAATACCCATATACCCCTTGTGTAGGATTATTTCCAAACAATTTAGCATTTTGTAATATATCAGCATTACTTTCAGCAAAATCTAATGCATCTGCATTTACCTTCCACTTTTCATCGTCCATAATTGATGGTGAATAATATAACTCCCAAAATGCTGTTCCACGAACTGCATTAGCGAATAAAAAGTCTCTAAAATCCTCTGTAGTTGCTGAACTTCCATCAGACACACCATAAATAGGATCATGGTTATATATATTCTTTAAAGGGAATTGAACTTGATTTTTCTTTAATAAATTATAATAAACGTTATCTCTATAAGTTATTTTCTGTTGATGTCTTTCACCAGTTCCTGTTTGCCCTGTATCTCCTGAATCCTGAACCCATACAGTGTTCACCCATTGTAAAAGCCAAGGACTTAAATTAACATAACAAGTTGCATTAATAAATAAATCTTTTCCTTCTGCTTCACGGTTTTCACGCATTTTTTCCCATGCATCAATCCAATTTTCCCATAAATCTGTTGTGTAATACATATTATTAGTACCACCAGTCATATGATCATGAGCTGAATTTGTACATGGTCTAACTGCAAATCCATCTATTTTCCAATAATCAACATCAAATCTATTTTGATAATCAATAAATAAATTAGTTAGATTTTTTACATATTTATCTGAACCAACACATACATTAGTCCAATAATCACTTTGCTTATATCCAGTTCCCATTTTTTCTAAATATTTAGCAAAACCACTAAAGTAATTATATCCACCTTGTGGCCCTAACCAAACACCAAAATTAGATTGTAACTTTTGAACTAACTCTGTAGATGTGTATAATTCATTTGGGAACTTATCATTAAACTCCCAAAATCCTGTTCTATTCATACTATTGCCAGCAGATTCCGTTCCTATGTTAGCATTAAATTCTGAATCTCTATAGTTATTCCAACCATCATCTACAACATAAGAGTCAACAGGCTCAATACCATTTTCAGTTAATCCTTTTTCTGATCCATAAAATGATTTTTCTATACTTTCATCTGTTATTCCTAGCATATTGTCATACCATGAATTATATTGTTTTCTAAAATCTGTTGGAGTTGCAATTTCAGATATATACTCATAAAAATCAGTTTGAACAACATCTGTATCTATTCCTTTAGCTGCTCCTACAACATTTTGCCAAGATACAAACTTATCATTTGATGTTAATTCATTCTCTTGAGCTAGCTTCTCAAAGGATTTTCCACTATAATATCTTATTTGCATTTCACCATTAACTATATCTGTATCTGTTGCTGGAAACTCTGAACCAAAGAACATACCATTTACATAGATAGGTTGTCCTAACATTAATTCATTTTTCCCAATCCACATTGATGATACATCCTTTAAATCTGGATGTGACCATACAGTGCTCATAATATCTTCACTTAAAATAAAATGATCTATATCTATATAATCTATTCTTGCTGCTGTATTGTTAGTTTTTACTTCTATAAATGATCTCATATAATGATCATCTTTTTCTAAAACAGTTATCATATCTATATCATATTCAATATTATTTAAAACATATGGCTTATATGAGATTGTTAATTTCTTTCCATTTTCAATATCATCAATTCTTGTTGTTTCTGAATCAATAATTAAATTACTTGATTTTATTCTAGTATCTGTATTACTTTCTTTAGATGATTGATACATATCTGAAAATAAGTTTATTTCTGATGCTGTATATTCTTGAGTACTTCCTAAAGCATCAGATAATTGATCTATCTTAACATATCTAGTTTCATAAGTTTTATCAAAGTTACCATATACAACATCGCCTACATTAAATAAATTACCTTCTTGATGAAGATTATAATTTGCTCTAGTAAATTCTCCACTTCCAGCTTCCTTCCAAGTTAAACCATCTTCACTTACATAAAGCTTATACTTTCCCATTGTACCATTTATTCCATATGCAGAATCACTGTATCCAGGTCTTTTTAAATATGAGAAAGATGATATAGACTTCTTTTCACCTAAGTCAATTGTCAATGATATAGGATATCCACTAATCTGATAATTATTAATATAAGTATCTTTATTCCCATCAAATAGCTTTAATACATCCACATCTGAATATTTAGTTCCAGTACTTACACTTAAAGCTGCCTTCCAATTAGTTCTCTCTATAACATTTTTAGGAACAATTGGCTGCGTGCTTTCAGAATCACTTGATTCGGTTTTTATTGTATTAATAATGAAATCTTCGGATCCTTCCTTAGGTACTATTTGAGTTTTTGCTCTATTATTTTCAATTAATGTAGTTAATACCTTCCCATTGTTAATTGAAAATTCTCTTTTTATATAGTCATTAGCAATAACTATTTTTTCGTTATCTAAAGTTGTCTCAACATTATTGTTATTATCTACTTCAGCTTTAACTGCAAATGGCATATTAGTTAATACCATACTAAAGCTTAAGATAATGCATAATGATATCTTAGATAAACTTTTAAACCCCATTAATTCTCTTCCCTTCTAAAAATAATTTATATACCTTTCTTTAAAATTAATTAGTATGCTTTGATTTAATAAAATAGTAATTAAACTACTTTATTAAATCTTTGCAAACTAATCTATTTTATTACTCTTTGCTTTTTCTTCTTTTTTTTATCATAAATGTCCCTAATAATGAAGCTACTATTCCAAATAATGCTATACCACCAGATACTGTATCACCTGTATTCGGTAATTTACCTGAGTTATTACTATTGTCACTAGTAATATTAGTAGTGCTACTGCTAGTTGCAGGTGGTACTACAGGTGGAGTTGCAGGGGTAATTTTAATATCTTGTAATTCATTAATTGCATTATCCAAATTTTTTATAGCTAAATTCACCTCTTCTTCTTTGGCATCAGTATTATTTAAAACTTCTTTTGCATTATCTAAAGCTTCCTGTAATTTTTTCCAAGTCTCTTCGGTATATTTATCTTTATTTAGAGTATTAGCCTTATTTATTATCTCTCCTAAATTAGATTTATCTACTAAGCTTGGATCTACAGGTTTTTCATCACTTGACTTAACTAACTGTTTAATAGCATCCTCTAATATAGACACTGCTTCATCTACTTGCTTTTGCGTTGCTTCTTCATTTTCAAATATTTCATTTGCTGCATTAAGTGCTAATTTAAATGTTTTAAAACTATCAGCAGTATATTCTTTTTCTACCAAAGTTTCTGCTTCACTAATCTTGCTACTTAAAGCTGATTTATCTGCAAGCTTTATTAATTGATACATTTTATTTATAAGACTTAATTTACCCTGTTCTATATCCTCAGCACTTGCATCATCTTTTAATAGTAATTCTTGAAGTTTAAGTTTTGACTCTAAAAATTTCTTATAAGAATCCTTTGTATATTCATCTTCTTCCACTAAATTTGCATCTTCTAGGGCTTTATTTGCTTCAGTTGTATCAAATAAGCTTTCGATTGCATCTATAATAGCCTTATTTGAAGTTGCAAAGTCTTCTTCATTAGAAGTTTCATTTAATAATAGAGCTTTTGCTTTTTCAACTTCAGCATTTAATTTATTAAGTGATGCTTTTGAGTATTTACTTGTCTCTAAAATTAATTCATTTGCTTCTTCTAATTTAGCTTGTAATCCTTCCTTATTTGTTTTTAATGCTAAAGTTTTTCTTGCTGAATTTAAACTTTCTTTAACTTCATTTACTTGCTTTTGAGTCACATCGTCCTCTAAAGCAAGTGCAGAGTCATAAGCTTTCTTAAATACTTCCCAAGAAGTTTTAGAATATTTATCTTCTGATCCCTCTTCATTAATTATCTTTTCAGACTCTAGAATTTCTAAATTTAATTCATCTTTATTAATTAAGACATTTATAGTTGCTACTACATTTTTACCATTTTCTATAGTACCTATAATAGTAGTTGTTCCAACTTCAATTGCAGTAACATTACCATTTTCATCTACTATTACAATATTTTTATCTGCAGAAGTCCATACTATTTTATCTGAACTATCAATTGGATTTAAGATAGGAATTAACTTTTCAGTAGTATTAGCCTTAATATTTAATTCATCATTTTCCAATGCAATACTTTCTGCTTCTACCGGTACTAGTTGTCCATAAAATCTTAGTTCAGCTATACTAGCATATTTATCACGAGTATCCCCTAAAGTTTTTAACGCAGTAAATCTAACATATTGAGCTTTAGTGCTATTAAATCTTATAGGGCTATAACCTTTATTTTCTAGTCCTGAACCATTACTTGCTTCTTTTAAAGTTCCTTTTCTAACTTCAGTCCAATTTTTATTATCCAAACTTGTTTCCATTAAATATTCAGTTACATGTCCATTTTTACTATTTTGTCTTGGCAAATAATCAATTTGATTAAGATTATAAGCTTTATCTAATTTAACTACTATAGAAACAGGTACCTTATCACTGCTTTGGTATCCTGAATGCCATATTGTATTTTCATCACCATCTACAGCATTTTCTTTAAAATCTGAATCTGCTTCAGTTGTAGCAAATATAGCTTCTGATTTATTAAAGTCTATTCTATCTGAATCAACTGTACTACGTTCTTTTAAGGCATTTATAGTTGTTCTTATATCTATAATAGATTCACTTAATTCTCCTTCTGACTTAGCATTTTCTAATGTTTCTTCTCCATTTTTTATTACTTCTAATAAAGCAGAATAAGTTTCCTTAGTGTATATTTCACTAAGTTTTTCATAAGACTTAGCTGATTCAATAGCTTCAATTAATTTAGTTTTATCGAAGCCATCAATTACACTAACTTCATATTCAGCACTTAATTTACCATCTGCAGTTGTTACTTTTACTGTAGCTGTTCCTGCTTTGATGCCTCTTAAGTAATAATTTATTTTATTATTACTATCTATACGTATAACCTTTACTACATCCTCATTAGATGAAGTAATTTTATAATATAAATTATTAGCATTTTCAGGTAAAACCTTTGCTGATATTGGAGTTAGCTTATTAATATATAAACTACTTGGTTTATCAGCTGTAAATTGTATTGAAGATGGTAGTTGCATTTTTTCTTCATAAAACTCAATTTCATTTATTGCTAATGTATTTATATCTTTATTTGATTCAAGAGCTGTAATAACAATCTTATCAAAGCTTTGATTATTTAATTCATAAATGGTTTTTGATGTTGTAATATTAACTTTTTCTCCTAAATCAGTTGCAACACCATTTAAATATCCTACAGCTTTTACCTTTTTTAAAGCTGCAATATTATTGCTTCCATTTGTATTTACTCTATTATATATAGTAAAATTATTAAATTTCTTTGCTTCATTAAAAGTAAATGTCATTTCAAATGGGAGTTTTCCTTTATCTACTTGGGTAGAAGTATATACCCATTTTAAATCCATACGGGAGCTATCATCACTACTTGTAGTTCCATCTATTAATTTGCTTAATCCCATTCCAGATTGTAATTGTGATTCATCACCAGTTACAGTTATATTTTCTTTTACAACTTTAGCTACTGAAGATTGTCCTTCTGGTAAAGCTTCTTCTGTGTTTTTAACATTAGCAATTGCATTTTTAGAATTTGAGTTACTATCAACGATTATTACATTAGTAGCTTTTAAGTCAAAAGTTATATCACTCTTAGCTTTTAAAGTAACTCTTGAAATTGTATCAGTACCATTAATTCTTGTTTTATTACCTGTATTAGCAAAAACAACATAAATATCTTGTTTATTATCAGTATGCAATCTAAGCTTTGATAAATTTTTCATTTCTGCTGTTGCAAGTGTAGCTTCAGGTGTTTTAACTAGTTCATACTTACTCGAATCTAATGGTATTTCTACACTAAATCCATTAACATCTGATAGATTTGTTCCAACAATATCAACTGTAAATGTTTCTCCTGCTGAAATACTAGTTTTGCTAGGTGATAACATAATTTCTCCAGCTATTTTCTTATCTTTTGTTGGTGTTATACCACCATCTAGTTTACTTGCTACATAATTAATATCATATGCATCAATAATATTGTTAAAGTTTAAATCAGCCATTGATACATAATTCCAATCAGCATCTACAGATGATAATCCTGTATAATTTTGAAGGAAGGTTAAGTCTCCTTCTTCTAATGTTCCACCATTATTCCAATCGCCAACAATTTGCCCCTTAGTTCCGTCTACCATATAAGGTCTAAATTCTTTCATAGTTAAGAAATTACCAATTGACTCTTTTGTTACAATCTTAAAGTATCGTGCTTTAACTGGAGTAGTAAAATTAATAGTTTTAACTTCACCATCTGTAACCCAAGCTGTATTCCCAGAATCGCTTGCATTAGTAAATACTTTTTGATAATTTACTCCATCTATGCTGCTATATATTTCTGCTCGTTTTACCGATCCATTTCCATTATTTCTAAATAGTAAATCTAATTTATCAATTTGATAAGCTTTTTGCATATCAATTATAAATGGCTTATCAATAGCATTTCCTGCTGAATGGAATTGAGAAGTATCATTTCCGTCTATAGCATTTGCTGCTACATCACTGCTATAATTACCTTCACTCCAAGTTACAGTCATATTTTTAGGAACATTCCTATATGGATCTAAATTAGTTTTTACTGTTAACTTATTACTCCAAGCTGAATATCCATCTTTATTTACACTGCGAATACGATAATTATATTCAGTATCAAAATCTAAAGCATTATGAATATATTGTGTTGATAATATATTTTTCTGTATAATTCCATCAATTTCAACTTCATAAGATTCTGCTCCTTCTACTTTATCCCATGTTAAATTAATGGAATTTGAAGTTATTAACTCTTTAGGTGCAGTGAAATTTGTAGGAGTACTTAAATCTGTATTTAATTCATTTTTAGATATATCTTGAGCATTTACGAAATCATTAATTGTAAGCTCAACTGTATTAATTGTTACATCTGTTTTCTCTGCTTTTACATAAAGTTTAGGTGTTGTAATTATCTCTACATCTTGAAAATCTGATTCTTCTATAGAATATTTATTTAAATTTGGACTTTCATCATAAAAATATAAATTTGTACCATTATTAAACTCTTCTAAAGATGCTGCTTCTTTCATTGAAATATTTTTATTCCCAACTTTTAATGACAAATCTGTTGGTTTTTCACTTGCATTTATTGTAAATTCAGTTGTTCTTTCTGTAACTATACCTTCATAATCACCTTTTAACAACCCAGCCTTTATAACAGCCTTTCCTTTACCACTCTTAGGCGCTGATGAGGTTATCACTGTTGTTGCAGATTTTCCTTCTTTATAATCTGTTGTTAATCCATCATCTTCATATACTTCAAAACTAGTATTTCCACTTGGATATACTTCAAATTTTCTTTGTGAATCATCTATTTCTTCTGGATTATTATTCTCATTAGCCATAGGAATTATAGCTCCATTCTTAACAAATAAAGGTAATTTCCAAACTGGTGCATCAAAATTATTTAATACACCACCACCTCTATATTGCTTTCCTGTAAAATAGTCAATCCATATTTGATCTTCATCAGGAAGGTATATATCATTACGTATATCATTTCCTTTTGAATCAGATGAAGTGTTCTGATATATAGGTGCAACTAACAAGTTCTCTCCCCACATATATTGATATTGAGTATCTGTTCCATAAGTATATTCATTAGGATACTCTAACATCATTGCTCTTATCATAGGTACACCATCTGTGGTTGCTTCATTTGCAATAGTATAATTATATGGCATCATTTCTGCCTTTAATTTTAAATACATACGATTTATTGAAGTATATGGCTCCCCAAATACATATGGCGTTTTATCATTACTTCCCCAGCCATCCATATCTATTTCAATTGGAGTAAATGCCTTCCATTGAATATCTCTTGTTTGTATTAAACTATTTCCTCCAAAAATACCATCTATATCTGATCCTACATTTGGTTGACCAGATAACCCTGAACCAATATAAGTTGGTATATGGAAACGAATATACTCCCAATTTCCTCCATATTGATCTCCAGACCAAATTCCAGCATACCTTTGAGTCCCAGCCCATCCATCTAAAGATATTACAAATGGTCTAGCTCTATCTACTGAATTATTTTCTATCCCTTCAGCAGCTTGTCTAACAGCGTTTAATGCAAATGAATATCCAGCTCCTACCCATGCTACATCTGTTTTAACGGCATTTGTTCCAGCAACACCAACCTCTTTATCTATATCACGTTGTAAATAAGCTTCTCCAACTCCAGTTGGTTTTAAGCTACTTTGTGTCCAAAGTCCAACTTGAACGCCTTTACTTTTTGAATAATCAACAAATTCTTTTAGTAAGGCTATATTTCCATCAATAGTATCTGCACGTCCATATCCAGCTCCATATCCATCATTAGGTAAAAACCAACCTATAGGCATATCATTACTAATATGTTCATCTATAACTTTTTTAGCATCTACCATTAAGGTTTCTTGACGATCAAACCCAGCTTTTTGTGTTTGAGATTCTTGACCTGTTTCATCATTTACCCAGTCTCTAGCATATGCGTTAGCATGACCAATATAAAATGAATACTCTGGTAATAATATTGCTTTTCCTGTTAAATCAGTAAATTTATTTATAATATTGGTTGGAGTTTCATCTATAAAATAATAAGCATCAAAACGTTTTTCGGAATGCTTAGTTAATACCTTACCTTCTTCAGTTGATTCAAAGTCATACTGCCCAGGCTTAAAGGTATTCCTCATAACACCATAACCATTTGTAGAAAAATAAAATGGTGTTGGACTTGAAACACCTCCATCTACCCAATTATTTTCATTTTTTATGTTAATTGTTTTACCTTTATGAGAAAATCTTCCGTTTTGTTGCCCTCCACCATAAAAATATTCATCTTCATTAGCTTCTAATGTTTGAATAGTTTCATCACTCTTATATTTTAATGGTTCTGCTTCTTTCCAAATAATCTTATTATTCTTTTTATTAATTAACTCCATCTTACCTGTTGATTTTTCAATCCTTAACTCAATGGCTTCAGTAGAAACCTTTATAATATCCCCATCTTGTACTGTTGGTTGTACATTGGTATATTCACTCTCTTTTTTCTCAATAATTTTTGTTGTATGATTCGCTGAATTAGGAGTTGCATCTTCTTGAAACACACCGCTTGGATCCATATATATTCTAAATATATCATTATCTAATACTGATACTCTTACTTTCTCACCTGTAGTCATTTCAAAAGTAACCTTATTATCTAATTGCTTATAACTTTTAACTCCACCAATAATACTGTATTCGTTTACTTGAATTTGATTGTTTATATTTTGTATTATATAATTAGGCTCTAAAGAATATCCATAAGCTGAAATTGGTTGAATTGCTATCCCCGATGCAAAAACAGTAGTTATAGACAGTGCTGTTAACCTTTCTACTAACATTTTTTTCTTCATAATTCTCCCCACTTTTCATTTTTATAATTTCTATCCTAATTTAATATGTTTCTATATCTAAAAGTTTTTATACAAATTTGAACTTATCTTATGTGAGTTTTTCTGAGAATAATTAGTAAATTAAATATGATATGCAAATTTTTAATGACTAATCTTTGATGTATTTTATATTGTCCTTCTTTTTATTTTATAGTCTGAAAAGGATTATTTGAATTAAAATGAAGTCTGTTAATATAATATTTATATACTTAATAATAAACCTCATACGCAGCACTAGTTATCATTTGTTATTCTAATTTCCGAATAACACCTCCTTCAATAAATAATATCTATAAGTGGTAATTACCACTTATAGATATTATAAATGTATGTTCCATAAATTGTCAATGTTATTTTCTCCATTTTTTGTAAATTTTATTATGTAAATTATTATTATTTTTGAATATAATTTAAAATTCCATTGCAAAACTTTTCCAATTTGAATAAAAAAAATAGAAACTCACCTTCTTAAAGTTTCCAAAATAAAATAAATGTTTAGTTTTATTTACTACTTGTAAAAATTTTTTTAGAAATAAACCAATAGCACATTGTACTAAAGAAAGCTATTAGTACTGTCTCTAATAACTTGTTTTCATTAGATATAAAATCACCTGTTATACTATATATAATTCCACAAATTATAAAAGTAAGTATATAGCTCCATAAAATAGAATTCGCATCTTCTTTATTATTTATATAATCTAATTCTTTATTTGTTAATTTCTTACCTCCATATTTAGTTGATAGCGTTTTATCTCTTATAAATAAAATTATATTTTTACTTATTTGCACTGCTAACAACATTATTATGGTTGAAAAAAACGATAAATTTAATGTATCAAAGAAGTATATTTTTACATTTTTGATTTTAAATATAAATTTCATATATATAAATAACAATAGACACAATATAGGAATTACATATAAAACTTGGCTTATTGCTTTATTTTCAATATTTTTTCTATTATTTTCCATGTAAATAAAATCAATAACACAAATACCAAAATCATTAGTAAGTATAACTTACCATTAATAATCCTCATACCATCACCATTTGGTATTATAACATTATTTTTAAATAAAAAAAATTAATAAACTGTTAAATACTATTAATTTTAATAATATATAACAGTTTATTATTATAATTTTATTTTATAATTTCTTTTATATTATAAGGAACTTTGTTACCTGCTAAGGTATATGCAAGTAGAGCAGAGCCATTCCATGGATCTAAAGCTGGTTCTTGTAAATAACATTTTAATCCTGACTTTTTAATTAATTCTTTTAAAGGATTTAAAACATAATCTCCTGCCTTAAATACTCCTCCAGTATATGATACTACAAACTCATCAGTAAAATTTAGTTCTTTCGATATTGCATTTATATGCTCAAATATAGCTTCAGCTGCATCTTCAAATATTTTCTTGCAATCTGTACATCCTGCCTCAGCTGCTAAGAAACATATAGTTGAAAATTTAGCCAAATCTGTTCTATTAAACTTTAACTTATTAAATACTATATCTACTATTTCATATTTATAAGTAACTCCATATTCTTTTTCTAAAATATCTACTAGTACTGTTTTTTCTTTTCTTCCATCCTTTTGCTTAGTGTATTCATTAATTGTTCTTAAAGCTATCCAATAAGCACTTCCATCGTCACCTATTCCTGGTCCAAACCCACCACATCTAGCTAATTTTCCTTCTTTATTTCTTCCATAGGCTATACTTCCTGTTCCAGCAACCACATTAACTCCTGGTTTACAAGCGGTACCTCCAGCCCATCCATTAACAGCATCATTGTCTATTGAATATGGAACCTTAATAATTTCTTTAAAAGCTTTATCAATGATCTCCATATCACTTTTACTTTCTCCATAGCCTGGAACTCCAGCAAAGATATATTTTATATCATCTATAGATATTTTTGCTTCGTTACAAATTTGGGAAAGATTTTCTGTTATTTGAGTTTTAATACCTTCAATACCAACTTGATGAATATGAATGGTTGAACCTTCACTTTCTGCTACCTTCTTTAAATTTTCATCAACTAATAAGTACTTTGTCTTAGTCCCGCCACCATCAATTCCTAAGTAATACATAATTTATCCCCCTACACTTTATAATTATAAGGTAGGCATAATTATTATGTGGTTATATAACTAGCTCAATTAAAGTATAAGTATTTATTTATATAATATTAAAGCCTACAAATTAATTATATCTTTAAAAAACTTCTTTTCCAATATTATTATATTGCTAAAATTCTACACATATATCTTATTTTCTCTTGCAAATATTTTTTAATGGTATATTTTATTTTTACAAGTAAAAATGAGATTATAGCAAAAAGGATAATATCTAATGTGGAAAGGGGATTAGATATTATCCTTTTTTATTTTTGTTTTTTATGATTTTTAAGAAGTTATTTTCTATACTTAGGGGTGTAACATCTATCTTAGAACAATAGATGTTACTTTAAGGACTTTTACCTTTTTTAGTAAAATTTATATAGATTAATAACATATTGGTATTTAGCTTCTTTATTTTATAATCTATCCATATATTCAGTCAATATTTATTTCCATTTTTAGCTTGTTACTACAATTTTTATTCTTTTATACATTATATTATTTAATTGTTAATTATTCCAATCGAGTAGGAGTATAAATGATAAGATAAAAATGTAAATAAATGATCATTTAAGAATGTAATAAAATGATTTATAAATTA
>ERZ857998.792-NODE-792-length-41785-cov-5.704817_pt1 | contig 41785 bp, 42 predicted proteins | sample MGYA00519954_ERZ857998 | MGnify/ENA primary metagenome ERZ857998 (study PRJEB31778, sample SAMEA3449424) | human gut metagenome | biome: human gut; feature: human-associated habitat; material: faeces | place: United Kingdom | collected 2010/2012 ...
TTTTTATTTTTTCTTGTAGGCTCTATTTGGCTACCCCAACTTTTATTATAGAGCCTATAAAAACCGCAGACCGTTTTGTACACGGTCAGCGGTTTTTTCGTTTTGCCGATTATCACCGCCGCAATTTTCCAAATGGCAGCGATGTTTTTTTATCTGTATTTTTTATTCAGCCTTTTTAACCGGCCGTTCCGACAGGTTAAACACTTAATTTATAGCCCACGGTAAAGCTCTTACCTTACAGCTTAACCGTCAGTCGCCCGGCTGCTCTTCCCTTTTTACGCCCTGTCCCGACTCGGCGGCAAGACGCAAGAAGGTGTCGATATCAACATAACGGTACTTACCCACGGGATCGACCTTTTTAATATGCTCCTCAAAGGCATCGATAAATTCCTTAACGCCGCTCGGGGTGCAGCAGTTAAGTCCGTTATCACAAAAGCCGTAGGCGATAAAGTCGCTGTCCCGCGACATCATCTTTTCGTAAGCATGCTCGCATCTTTTTTCAAGGGTGTCCCCTCCGAAGCCTATAACCCTGAAATACGGAACTCCGTTATAGGTTTGAAAGTCATACTTTCCGGCCGTAATGTTGCACAGGAAGCCGCCCTTCGGCGACAGTCTGTTATAAACCGCAAGGGCCTTTTTGGAAAGCTGAGTAAAGCAGTTGATAAGCTTACCGCTTATGTCAAGCTTTGAGGCACGGTAATACGGCTCGGCATACTCGATATACTCCTTGTCGCAATCGGGCAAGGTGCGCTCCACCGGACTGCCCTTTTCGCGCGGATATCGCGTCCAGTGCGAATACTCAGGATTGGCTTCCTTGCCGATAAAGCCCTTAAACATAGCGTCGGCCACGACATAACCCATGCCCTCTCCGGCGGTGAGATAGTCGTTTTCTGTTTGATGCTGATAAACGTAGTCAAAGGCCATCGGAATACGCTCTATAAGATTTATACCGTAATTGTACGCCACGGTTACCTTGCCGACGTTTTTGTCGGTCCACTGCATGGGAACACGCCACTTCATCCACGGCGAGCAGTCAAAATCGCCGGTATAACAAATGGTATAGTACTTGGTTCCCGGCTCGTATTTTATCTCACCATGCACCTTGTTGCCCTTGGGCTCATAACGGCGGGTGTAGTTGGTGTAAAGACTGCCGTTTGACATCCATGCCGGATTGGCGGCGTCGGCCTCTATTCCGCAATTGTACGATGTGCAGCACTCAACAAAATGCCACTCGAGACGGGGCGGAATAAGGTCGAAGTTTCCGACATGAGTAGTGTATTTAACATGCCATGGCGGAAAACCGAGCACCTCGCCGAATCGTCCGTTTGCAAGATCGTAACGCTTTTTAAGTATTTTCCTTAAGGTCTCTCCGTCGGCTCCTATGGGCTGATCGGGCTCGTCGATGGGGGCTTCATCCCTGTATGGGGTCAGATCGAAGAAAAAGCACTGCTTGTAGACAAAATAATCGTGATTCGGAATCCCCGTGATTCTTGCGCTGTAAGCGTCCCTTGTCTTGGAGGTGGGATTTTGCGGGCAGGACGGCGCTCCGTCAAGGGTATAGGCCAAAAATTCGGGGTTGCATTCCGGCATGAATTTGTCCATAGCCCAGATATAAGCGTCACACTTGGGCGAGCCGGTGCTTATAAGCTCGGTGTTTTTTATCTTTTCGCCCTTTACGGCGCCTTCAAACATTCCGACAAGACTATGCTTTACGGGAATCTTTCGCTCGTTTACAAGAACATCGTAAAGGCTTCCCTTTTCTTCGTTAAACTTCACCGGAACACAGGAGAAAAGGCCGCACATCGTAGACGCGACATTGGCGGTCGACGGAACAAACGAATCCCATACGACCAGCCCGTTTTCCATTAAAAACGGCATGAATTTATCGAGCATATCCTGTGTAGATTCGGCTTTAACACGCTTCATTTTGCCGTAGGTCGCATTGTCTTCGGTAATGTAATCGAGCCAGAAATCATCGGTTACATCCATATCGAGAGCAATCGCGCAGCCGTGATTTTTAAAGCCGCGGTTTATAAGTCCCTGAACACATACGGCAAGACGGGTAAGATCGTGTCCCTCGTCCTTGCCGCCGTTTTTCATCAGACAGGGCTTTTGGGAGATTATGTATATCTCACCCTTATTAAAACCGGTAGGCTCAACATGCTTTAATTTATAATTGTAGCTGTCAATTTGCATTTATATCAGTCAATTTTTTCGCCTCGGCCGGACCGCTTTACAAGCTCGATGTAGGTATTAATATCTACATACCGATACTTTGTACCCGGATCCTCTTTTTCGGCGACGGCATAAAATGTCTCCAAAAACTCCTTAAAGCCGCTCGGTGTGCCGACATTGGTTCCCATGTCGCAAAAGCCTATTGCCATAAACTTTTCATCTCTGCCCTTTAGTCTGAGCCTTACGTTATGGGCAAAGGTCGCATAATCCTGTCCGCCGACATCCATAATTCTTGTATACGGAGTGCCTTCGTATATCTGCAGGTCGTATTTACCGGCGCTTGTGTTCTGCATAAATGATCCGCGTGTGGCAATCCGGTTATACAGCGCAAAGACCTTGTCTGACATTATGCTGAAGCCGTCTATCGTCCGGGCGAAAATATCAATTTTCAGATCCTCGGCATAGGGCTTGGCATAATCGTAATAGGCCGTGTCTCCGTCGGGCAGCTCACGCACGGTAAAATGGTTTTCCTTTCCCGGATATCTGGTCCAGTATTCGTAATCGAGATTGGCCTCTTTACCGATAAAGCCTTCGAAAAGCGCATCGGGAATGGTATAACCCATGCCCTCGCCGCCGACTATGAAGTCGCTTTCGGTCTGATTCTCGAAGATGTAATCAAAGGCCATCGGAATACGGTCCACAAGATTGAGGTTGTATCCGTAGGTAAGGGGGATTTTTCCGCGATTCTCGTCGGCCGCCCAGACCTGCGGAACCCGCATTTTCATCCAGGGCGAGCAATCAAAGTCGCCCGACCATGCAACCGTAAAATAGTAGGTATCGGGATCGAATTCGATTTTCTGTGCCTCGCGGTTTCCGCGGGGAATACAGGTGCGCTCGTAGTTGGTGTAAAGGCTGCCGTTTGACATCCAGCACGGGTGCGCCGCGTCGGCCTCGATTCCGCAGTTAAAAGTAGTGGTAAGCTCAACAAAATGCCACTCGAGCCTCGCCGGATCCATAATATATTTTCCGTCAACGTGCGAAGTGTATTTTACATGCCATGGCGGAAATCCCAGCGCCATACCGAATTTGCCCTTAGCGCTGTCGTAACGTCGTTTTAAAAGCTCCTTAAGGGTAGCAGCGTCGGTTCCGAGCGGCTGATCCGGCTCATCCGACGGCACTTCGCCGGCGTAAGAGGTGAGATCAAAAAAGAAGCACTGCTTGTGGAAAAAGTAGTCGTGATTGGGAATCCCGCAGGTTTTCGCCATAGCGGCGTCTCCTCTTTTCGAGACGGGATTGCCCTCGTATTCGACCGCTCCGTCCGGCGTATACGCAAGCAGCTCGGGATTGCATTTATCAAAGTATTTCTCCATCGCCCATATATACGCGTCGCATTTTTTCGATCCGGTGGACGTCCTGTTTGTTCCGGTGATAAGATCGCCTTTTTTTAGAGAACCGAACATTCCGCAAAGATCGGTCTTTACCGGAACACCGTATTTTTCTTTAAGCTCGGTAAAAAGCGAATGGGGTCGATTGTCCTGCATTACCGGAACGCCGCCCTCGATACCGCATATTGTCGAAGCGACGTTGGCGGTCGAAGCAACCTCCTTGTCCCACGCGACGATTCCATACCGGCGCATAAAGGGAGCAAAAAGCTCTAACATTTCGTCCTTGGAAAAAATATATTTTCTTTCAAGTCCGTTGTAGGTTTTCCCCGGGCCCGTAATATAATCGAGCCAAAAGCCGTCGGTACCGTCAAGGTCAAGAGCGATCGCGGTATTATACTTTTTAAATCCGCGATTTACAAGCCCCTGGACACAAACGGCAAGGCGCATAAGGGTATGCTCGCGCTGTTTTTCGTCCTTAAAGCATTTGCCGGCATCAATAACGTAAACAACGCCGTTTTCAAAGCCCTCGGGAACTATATCGTTTTGTACGAAGTCGTAAATTCTTTTTATCATAAGATTTAAAGCACCTCCCGTCTCGGCGCAGCAACACGCGTTTTATAAATGTTCCGTCACACCGAGCATTAAACTTCCCCCATATTTAAGCACACGAAAAGGTAAAAGTCAACCAAAAAGACAAATAAATTTTATCATTTTTTTGATGTCGCCGTCATTATAACGGCATCCTCAACCGGGGAGGTGTAAAAATTCGGTCTGATCCCCATATTTTTATAGCCGCGCGACTCATAAAGGGCTATCGCGCCGTAATTCGAACGGCGCACCTCGAGGGTAATGAATTCGAGCGACAATTTCTTCGCCTTTTCCTCCAAAGCGGCACAAACGGCCGAGGCGATCCCCTGCCGCCTATACCGCTTGCCCACGGCGATATTGTTTATATAAGCCGTATCGGCTGCATATTTAAAGGAGCCGTAGCCGCAAAGCTCACCGCCCGAAAAGGCCGCAACAAAAAAGGAGTTTTCGTTGCATATCTCAAACTCTATCTGTTTATCGGTCCACGGGGCTGAAAAGCACTCTTTTTCGAGTTGCCTTATAGCCGGAATGTCGGCCAAGCCGGCCTTTTTAATAATAAAATCCATTTTATCGTCCCTTATATTACCGTGTTTTATAATTTCAGCACTGATTCGGACTTTTTTTGAAACGGCCGCCTGCCGGCAGCGTTTTCCGACTTACCATTCTCCATCGTTTATCGCTTTATCGGGTATGATATCGCAAAAGATCCGAGCGTCCGTAAAAACATTTAAAAAACCGCCATGGCAATAGTTTTTCAAACGGCTGATTATTCGCCGCTTATTAAAACCGTTATGCTTTCTCCCTTTACGGTTATTTTCCCGTTTTCGGCAGGGGCGCCGAGCACGCACCTGCACCCTTCAAAGCCGTCCGGCAATAAAAAATCCTCGCCGTCGCACCAGCGGTTTGCCGCTACGAGAACTCTTTTTTCCTCAAAGCGCCTCTCAAACACAAAAAATCCGAAATGGGCCTTCAGAATTTTTATATCGCCCCTTTTAAAAACGGGATTATTCCGTCTTAACATTCCGAGGGTCCTATAAACCTTTAAGGTCTCTTTATCAAAGGGAGAAAACCTCATGGGAGCACGGTTAAACGGATCGCAGCCGCCAAAGGCAAGTCCGGTCTCATCGCCGTAATAAATGCAGGGGATCCCCGGCAGGGTAAACTGCAGTCCTGCCGCAATACGCAAAAAACGTTTCGCTTTTTCCGAGGTGTGCTCATCATAAAAGCCGGAATCGCTTAAAACCGCCTGCTCCTCCCGCTTTAAATTCCTTACGTTTTCGCCGCAAAGGGCGGTAAGCAGCCGCTCGGTATCATGAGTCGACAGGATGTTCATAAGCATATTAAGGGCATGACTCGGATAATTTTCCGCAAGCGTCATTATGCTTTCGGCCAGATCCTCTGCATTCCCTCCGAGCAAAAAATCGATCACGGCGGTTCTCCACGGATAATTCATTACCGAATCGAGCTGACCGCCGAGCAAATAGCGCCTTAATTGCCCGTAGCTTTGCTTATCGGAAGCATCCTCCCACACCTCGCCGATAACGGCGGCGTCGCGCCGCTCGGCCTTTACCGCCTTGTTAAAAGCATCCAGAAATCCGTCAGGCAGCTCGTCGGCAACATCCAGCCGCCAGCCCGACACCCCAAGCCGCATCCATCTTCTCGCAATACCGTTTTCGCCGGTTATAAATTCGAGGTAATCCCGGTTTAATTCGTTGACCTGCGGCAGCGACGGCACACCCCACCAACAGGCGTATTTATCCGGCCAGTGTTCAAAATCGTACCACGCAATATAAGGGCTTTTTTCGTCCCTTGCGGCACCCGTATTTTCCCCGTATCTTCCCTGCTTATTAAAATAACGGCTGTCGTCCCCGGTGTGAGAAAAAACGCCGTCGAGTATAACCGATATTCCGGCTTTTTCCGCCGTTTTGCAAAGGGTCTCAAGGTCGTTTTCACTCCCGAGCAGCGGATCTATTTTTTCGTAATCGGCCGTATTGTAGCGATGATTCGAATGAGCCTCAAAAATAGGATTAAGGTATATACAGGTTACCCCGAGCGAGGATAAATACCCGATTTTATCGGTAATTCCGGCAAGGTCGCCGCACCAGTAATCCCGGTTTATCGGCCGCTCGGAATTATCCTTACCGTAAAACGGGAGCGACTCATTCCACTCCCGTTTTATCCTGTCACCGGGCACTCCGCTTTTTTTCTCACCCGAAAAACTAAACCGGTCGGGGAAAATCTGATACATAACTCCGCCGGCAAATTTTTCCTCACTGTACCGGTCATACTCGTTTTCGGAATATACCGTCAGCTGCCAAAGCTCTCCCCCTCTTGCGATAACACCCGAGGAAGAATTTTTCTCCTTGTAAACGCCGGTAATGCAGATATCGGTTTTAACCTCAAAATGATAATAGTAAACCCCTGTATCCTTAGGAGTAAAAACACATTGCCAGGTATTTATCCCGTCTTGAACCCTTACAAAATTAAAATTCACACGAAAGCTTTCGCCGCCTTTTTCCGCTGCAAGCATCGGCGAATAATGGCTAAGCGGCAGCATAAGGCGAAGGGTAACCTCATCCCCAGCCCTTACTGCACCGAACGGATTTTTAAAATATATGTCTCTCGAATCAAAAATCATATCTACCGCTTAATTTTATTTTTCAAAATCTACCGGACGACAGTCCCAGATGTTATTCGCATACTCGGATATCGCCCTGTCGGCTGAGAAAACCCCGGCCTTTGCGATATTTACAAGGGACATACGGTTCCAGATTTGAGGATTCCTGTACAAATCGGCAATTCTTTCGTGAGCCCGGTCGTAATCGTCAAAATCGGCAAGCGACATGTAGGTATCATGCTCAATGAAAAGCCGCACTATCTCGCCGAAATCGCCACCGAGCGCGCCCGAGCGAATAAAATCGATCGCCCGCTTTACCGAAGGATTATTGTAGCAATACTTGGCGCTGTCGTAGCCGGAGCGCTTCATTACCGCCGCCTCCTCGGCCGACATACCGAATATCACTATATTGTCGTCACCCACCGCCTCATGAATTTCAATATTCGCTCCGTCCTCAACGCCGAGCGTTACGGCACCGTTTAACATAAGCTTCATATTGCCTGTTCCCGAAGCCTCGGTTCCGGCAAGGGATATCTGCTCGCTTACCTCGGCGGCCGGAGCAAGCAGCTCGGCCAAGGTCACCCTGTAATCCTCAACGAAAACCACCTTCAAAAGCTCGCTTGCCTGTTTATCGGCATTTATAAGCTTTTGCAGCGAATATATAAACCTAATTATCTGCTTTGCAAGGAAATATCCCGGTGCGGCCTTTGCTCCGAAAATATATGTGCGCGGAAGCATGTCGTGCGCCTCTCCGTTTTTGATTTTTAAATACTCGGTCAGTATATGCAGCGCGTTCATGTGCTGGCGTTTATACTCGTGCAGACGTTTTATCTGAATATCAAAAAGGGTATCGGGCGACACCTCGACCGAGCATTCGGATAAAAGATAATCGGCAAGACGTTTTTTATTCGAATATTTGATTTCGGCAAGACGTTTTTTCACCGACGAATCGTCGGCGTAGCGCATGAGTCCCTCAAGCCGCCCGGCGTCATGCTCGAAGCCCTCGCCGCAAAGCTCTCTGATAAACTCGGCAAGCTCGGGGTTTGCCTGACAAAGCCAACGTCTGTAGGCAATTCCGTTGGTTACATTGGTGAATTTTCCGGGATCAAGCTTATAAAAATCCGAAAAAACGTCCTTTTTCAGAATTTCGCTGTGCAGCTTTGATACCCCGTTTACATGATGAACGCCCACAAGCGCAAGATTGGCCATTTTAACAATTCCGCCCGAAATTATCGCCGTACGCTCAACAAGATCGGCGTCGTGCGTTTTTTCGTAAACGTCATGGCGGTGCCGATTGTCGATTTCGGTTATTATCTGGAATATCCTCGGCAGCCGCTGACGCATAAGCTCCACCGTCCAGCATTCGAGCGCCTCGGCCATTACGGTATGATTGGTGTAGGCTATGGTCTTTTTGGTCAGGTTCCATGCATCGTCCCAGCCGTATCCGCATTCGTCAAGCAATATCCTCATAAGCTCGGGAATGGCAAGCACCGGATGGGTGTCGTTTACATGAATGGCTATTTTTTCGTTGAGGCCCTCAAGCGAGCCGAACTCGGCAAGATGACGGCGAACAATATCCTGCAACGCGGCCGAAACAAGAAAATACTGCTGTCTTAACCTCAGCGATTTACCCTCCGGATGATTGTCGGCAGGATAAAGCACCTTGCTTATGACCTCTGCCATTGCGTTTTGCTGCATAGCCCTCATATAGTCGCCGTCATTAAACGACTGCATATCAAGAGCATGTGATTTGGCCGCAAAAAGCCGTAAAACCGATATGCCCTTTCCATCTATTCCGGGAACCATCATATCATACGGCACGGCGGTAACCGGAGAGCAGTTTTTAAGCTCTACGCTGTGATGTCCGTCGTTCCAGGACTCCTCGACCTGTCCGTCAAAGCAGACCTCAATCGACTCCTCGGGATGAGCCTCGAACCATATCTCCCCTCCGGGCAGCCAGAAATCCGGTAGTTCGGTCTGCCATCCGTCAACCAGCTTCTGTCGGAAAATGCCGTATTCATAACGTATGGAATACCCGAAGGCCGGATATCCGCCCGACGCAAGCGCGTCAAGATAACATGCGGCAAGCCGTCCGAGTCCGCCGTTGCCGAGGCCGGCATCCGGCTCCTGATCGTATATACACTGGATCTTTATCCCGAAAAGCTTCAGCATATTCTCAACATTCTTTTCAAGGCCTAGATTATAAATCGTATTTTTAAGCGAACGGCCCATTAAAAATTCCATGCAAAGGTAATAAACCTTTTTACAGCCCTGATCGTCGGCCTTTTTCATAAACTCAATCCGGCCCTCGCTCATAAGCTCGCGCATAATAAGAACAAGCGCCTTATAAAAATGCTCATAGGTCGCCTGATCGGGCGTGACCCCGAAATTATGCGAAAGCTTTTTTATAACGCGGTTGTACAGCTCTTCGGTTGTAACAGAATAATCCATTTTATTTAAAGCGCCTTTCCCTGAAATTTCGTTAAAATTATACCACCGTAAACTTTTTTTCGCAACTGCCGACATACCTTCGGCATATATATTATATGTAAAATTTTTAGCACGGAGAGTGACGGCGTGAAAAATACGTACATAAAAAACCGAAGAAGGCCGAAATGCAATATAAAGCATAATATTAAGCTTGCCGCCGTCTGTTTTATTTCTCTTTTATTCGCCGTCGCGGCAGCACTTTCGAAGGATATGTCGCGCGAGCTTTACAATTCACTTATAATTTGCGCCGCCACCCTTGTTCCGGCTCTTTTCCCCTTCATGGTCTTATCGGAATTCATTGTAAACACCGGAGCCTTCGGTGTTCTCTCTAACATCACCGCACCGCCGGGCCGATTACTTTTTCGCGATGAAAACACGGCGGCAATAATGCTGCTGTCGCTAATCGGCGGATATCCCGTCGGCCCGAAAATATGCGAAAGGCTTTATCAAAACGGCGCTATAAGCAAGCGCTCAGCCGTAAACGCCGCTTGCTTTTGCGTTAATCCGAGCGCCCCGTTTGCAATTACCGCCGTCGGCGTCGGGCTTTACGGCTCCTTTGAAGTCGGAATTATATTATTTGCGTCAAACGCCCTCGCCTGCCTTTTTACCGGAATTATTTTCACCCACATAGGCTCTCGTTCTAATAAATCGCCCCGTTTTCGCATAAAAAAAGACCTTAGAAAACAAAGCGGCGGCCGAACGAAGGCTTTCCCTTTTGACCGCTCGCCGGTTTTAAAAAATCCTTCACGCAACACCTATCCGGACCATTTTTTTAACACCGAAGTGCCTCCTGCCGGCATTTTCGTAAAGCCAATTACAAATTCAAAGCCGAAAGCAGGAACCGATTCTTTGCAGTCCTCCGTTTTCTTCGCTTCTTCTCGTTTTGAACCTCGCCCGACCGGACCGATAAAAGAGGAAAAAACGCCTATCGACAACGTCCGCCTCTTTTTTGAAACACACGAAGCAAAGAGCGATTTAAAAGGGAAAATCGCCCCGTCATTATCGGAGGAAAAATTAAAAAACCACCCGGATTCCGTACCGCTTTACATCTCCTTTATAAACGCCGTTTCCTCCTCGTCGGCGGCGACCGTTACAATGTGCGCCTTCGCCGCCTTTATAAGCGGAGTATTCTCCCTTGCCGGCGCTCTTCCGGTAAGTGACCGTATTTCAAGCATTATTCACGGCATTTTTGAGATATCCGCCGGCATTTTCGAAACGGCCAAAAACGGCGTCTCGCCGGCGATAGCCGCCGCTTTAATATCCTTCGGCGGTATCTGCGTTCATCTGCAATGCCTTTATGCCTCAAAAGAGCTAAAACCGAGCCTTATAAAATTTATTGCCGCAAGGGCGACTCATGCCCTGCTCGGAGGGCTTTTCTGCTTTGCCCTTTGCAGAATCTTTAAAATCCCGGATCAATCAGCCGCCGTCGCGGCTGCATATGCCCCATTTGCGGTTTCGCCGAGCGTATCGGCAAGGCCAGTTGCGGGAATCGCCTCGCTTTGCAGCATGATACTGTTTTTGTGCGATCTTCAGCACCGTCAGAACCGTTTTTTAACGGGTACGAAAACACACGAAATTTGAATTATCTTCCGAAAAAACAGTTGACATATGTTGCATGTATGTGTATAATATACATGCAATATAAAGTTTTGGGAAGATTTATTATGAAAAAGACCAATCGCTTTGTTTTATGTTTTACGGCTCTTTTTGTTCTGCTTTCATTAACGATCACCTTCCCTGTAAGTGCAAAAATAAACAAATTCCCTGTGGAGTATAAAGATTTCAAAAACCCCGAAACAGAATCTTATTATCCCGGCGATGTAAACTATGATGACAGAATCTCCGCTATAGACGCCCTTATAATACTTCAAAGCGCCGTCGGAAAATACGACCTTAGTGATTTTGACTTTGTGGCTACCGATGGAAACGGCGAACCGATGTTCCGCGGAGGAGACGACACGCTTAAACGGGCCGATTGCAACGGAAACGGAAGAATTGACGTTGATGACGCTTTACTGACCTTACAAGTAGTGTGTCATTACGGCATGCATGACCATTTCCCCGGGGAACAGGAATGACCGGAATCTCAGTTTTTCTGTTATAACATATCGGTAATTATAAAACTTTATCTTAGTTCCGGCGCCGCGTATTCGCGGCGTTTTTCTTATATTACAGTTATTAAGCCCCTCGCCGGCGGAGGAAAACTCTGCAATAAATAAAAACGGACGAATTTATTTAAAAAAACTCATTTTTCACCCTTGCTAACAGGAGATTTATATAGTATAATAGCTTTTACAGAGCGACAGATATGTTTCGGCGTGCGTACGCGTGAGCCCTGGGCGACAGGGGTCCGTGAACCATGTCAGGCGGGGAACCGAGCAGCATTAAGCGGTTTCCCTGTGCGACGCAGTAAGTTTGCGCGTGCGTGCGCCAAAATGTATGTGTCGCCCTGTATTTTTTTATGAAAGGCAAAGGGCTTAAAGCTGATGTATCAGGTCTTATACAGAAAATACCGTCCGAATAAATTTTCCGACGTATACGGTCAGCCTCATATTGTTTCCACCCTGCTCGGCGAAATACGCTCCGGCAGAATTGCCCATGCCTATCTTTTTACGGGGACCAGAGGCACCGGTAAAACCACCTGTGCAAAGATCCTCGCCAAGGCCGTAAACTGCCTGAATCCGCAAAACGGCGACCCGTGCGGCGAATGCGAAATATGCAAAAGCTTCGATTCCGGCGATCTTCTGGATGTAGTCGAGGTCGACGCCGCCTCCAATAACGGCGTTGATTATATAAGGGATTTGCGCGAGACGGCCAACTTCACCCCGGCAAAGGCAAAGTACAGGGTCTATATAATCGACGAGGTACATATGCTTTCGGATTCGGCCTTTAACGCCCTGCTTAAGACCCTTGAAGAGCCGCCCGAATATATGATATTTATTCTTGCGACAACCGAGGTTCACAAGGTACCGGCCACCGTTTTGTCACGTTGCCAGCGGTTCGATTTTCACCGGATTCCGGTTTCGGCCATCGCCTCGCGGATTAAATACGTTGCAAAAAACGAGAATATCGATATCGACGACGATGCCGTAAATATAATCGCCCGGTTTGCCGACGGAGCACTAAGAGACGCACTGTCGCTGCTCGACCGCTGTATCAGCGCCGGCGGAAAAATCACCGCCGAAAGCGCTTCTGCCGCCATGGGCACTGCGGGAAGGGATCATTTGTTTGAGATTTCTTCTCTTATAAACTCGCATGACTCAGCCGGCGTTCTTTCGTGCGTTGATCGGCTTTATAATAATTCAAAGGATATGACCCGGCTTTGCGTTGAGCTTACAGGCCACTACCGCGATATGATGCTTGCAAAAATGCTCAAAAAACCGGGCGACCTTATAAACTGCACCCCCAACGAGCTGACAAAGCTTTTAAACGCCGCCGAACATACCGATATTTCGGATATTTTACGGGCGACCGAGCTTTTGCAAACGGCTCAGCAGAATATAAAATCCGGCTCGGCCGCGAGAATCGAGCTTGAAATAGCCCTTTTAAAACTGGCCGATAATCAGATAGATGTCTCATTCTCGCTCAAAAAACGCATAGAGACACTCGAAAAACAAATATCCGAGTTAAGCCGAGGAAAAATTTCCTCTGGCAGCCCTTGCACAAACAATTTGTCCGGTCAAAATGATGCAAAAGAACATTTTTCCTCCTCTTTGTCAGTGAATTCCGTAGCATCGACTAATGCTGCTGATTCGTATAATACATCCGCGGGCAACAAACCGGCGGCTTACGGCAGCACCGACAGGGAAGGCACACCCACCCCGGCAGTCCCCGGTGAAAAGGGAATCGAAAAAACGAGCGAAAATGCAGCTTCGGCCGGCGCGCAGCCCTCTCGCCCGGCGCTTTCCGGAGGCGATACCGAGGTTTTAAAATGGCCGGAGATTTTAAGTGCTTTAAAGCCGGTGAATCCCCTTTTGGCCGCCGCCCTCAAGGGCTCACGGGCGGTAATCAGGAAGGACATATTGCTGATAGACAGCGAAAATCCTATGTTCCGCGACATTTTGCGAAGCAACACGGCCGCACGCGACGGACTTAAAAAGGCTGCCGCGACGGTGCTCGGCTCGCTTTACCGGATAGGCCCTTATTCGCCGCCGGATGTTACCGCCGCGAATACCGCGGTGAAAAAAGCGAAGGGAAACACCCCGATATCCGACGAATTACAAACCTCAAAAGATGACGTGACGTCAAACGGCACTTTTCAAAGCGGAACATCGTATGAAAAAGAATCCGCTTCGGAACCGACCGATAATGATAATAGTTTCTCCGATAATTCCCCGGATGAAAAATCGGTCAATTTATCACCTGATGCCGCCGCGGATCAAGAAAAAAACAGCACCGGCGGCAACAGCGTTAAAGGTAATACCGACAGTGACAGTATCAACAATAGCAACACTGACACCGTTAACGACGGCCGCACCGAGCCGGTAAACGAAAATGGCAAAACCGCCGACGTCGCCGACTCAAAAGCCGCCGCAAAAGCCATTTCGGAAGATAAGGACGCCAACAAAACAAACGGCAAAGGCAGTATTTTAAGTTCGTTTATCGAAGACGCCAAAGCAAGCGGCGTTCAGGTGGACATCAAATAAAACAAAGCCCAATATAAACCACAATAAAAATTTTAAATCTATGTGCGGCTTTTCAGATTCCGCACATATCGGAGGTATGTTAAAAAATGAAAGCAAGAATACCGCACTCAGCCGGCAACAGCATGAACGATATGCTCAAAAAAGCGCAGCAGATGCAATCCGACGCCGAAACAAAGCAAGCCGAGCTTGAAGAACGCGAATACACGGCCCAAAGCTCCGGCGGAATGATTGAAGTCACCGTCACCGGCAAGCATCAGATAAGAAAACTCACAATAAAGCCTGAGGCTGTTGATCCGGACGATATCGAAATGCTTGAGGACCTTATAACCGCCGCCGTCAACAAGGCCATGGACACCGCCGACCGCACGGCCGCCGAGGAGATGGAGAAAATAACCGGAGGACTTGATCTTTCGGGCTTCCCCGGCATGGGCGGAATGCTCGGCTGAGAATTATCTCGTAATTCGCAAAATAGCTTTACACCGCGTTTATAATTGCCTCAAGACATTAAAACGCAAAAGGAAAACAAAAACAATAAAACGAATTTCCCGGGCGCGAGAACAACATTTTGTCGGCCCGGCAATTCATAAATTTAAGGAACGGTCAAAAAATTAATGGCTTATGATATAGCGGCGCTCTCGCGCCTTTCGCAACATTTCGAAAAGCTCCCCGGAATAGGACGCAAAACGGCACAGCGCCTCGCTTTTTTTGTGCTGTCCATGCCGGAGGAACAGGTGCGCGACTTTGCCGATGCAATGATCGGCGCAAAAAAAGAAATACATTTGTGCAGCGTTTGTCAGAATATTACCGACAGCGACGTATGCTCCATTTGCTCATCAAACGCCAGAGACCGTTCGCTGATATGCGTGGTCGAGGAGCCGAAGGACGTTATAGCCTTTGAAAGAACCCGACGTTACAACGGGCTTTATCACGTGCTTCACGGTGCAATATCGCCGATGGACGGGATAACTCCCGACAAGCTCAGAATAAAAGAGCTGCTTTCCCGCATAGACGACGATACAAAAGAGATAATAATGGCGACCAACCCCTCTCTCGAGGGCGAAGCAACGGCTCTTTATCTCTCCCGTCTTATAAAACCGTTTGGGGTAAAGGTCAGCCGTCTGGCCTACGGAATACCGGTGGGAAGCACCCTCGAATACGCCGACGACGACACCTTGTCGAGGGCCCTTAACGGCCGAAACGAGCTGTAATCGGACCTGACGGCTGCAATTTTATTTATCAGTATTAAAAAACAGGAGGTGGCTTTAATGCCGCAAAAGAATGACACCAGAACAATAGCCACCAACAAAAAGGCTTTTCACGATTATTTTATTGAGGAATCCTTCGAAGCCGGCATTGAGCTGTGCGGAACCGAAGTGAAATCCTTACGAGCCGGCGCGGTCAATCTTAAGGATTCCTGGTGCTCGATAGATTCGGGAGAGCTGTTTTTAAACGGTATGCATATAAGCCCTTATGAGCACGGAAACATCTTCAACCGCGACGCTTACAGGGTAAGGCGGCTGCTCATGCACAAGCGTGAAATAATGCGGCTTTTCGGCATTACAAAGCAGCAGGGACTGACCCTTATTCCGTTATCGCTATATTTTAAAGGCTCGCTTGTAAAGGTGCAGGTTGGCCTTTGCAAGGGCAAAAAGCTTTACGACAAGCGCGAGAGCGCCGCTAAAAAGGACGCCGCACGCACGATCGACCGCGAAATGAAACAAAGAAACGCATAGACATATCCGGAAAAGACCGTAAAGGCGAAAAGCACTGCCGAGAATTCATGTTTTAAAGCATACTTCGTTACCGATATTCTCCAAACGGCACAAAGCGTTTTTCGGCCGGTAAATTATCTCATAAATTTCTGCTGCGGAGGAAAAACAAATGAAGATCCTGCAAAAAGAACTCAGCCACGGAGGAAGGCTTGATATTTACGCGCTCGAGCATCCGTCCGAGACCATGAACACCGCGCCCCATCCGTGCGTAATTATCTGTCCGGGCGGCGCTTATGCCTTTGTATCAAACCGCGAGGGCGAGCCGGCGGCAAAAAAATTCTTGGCCGAGGACATCACGGCGTGCGTTCTTTGGTATTCGGCAGCGCCGGATAGCCGTTTTCCCGTTCAGCTCCGGCAGCTGTTTGAGGCTATTTCATATTTAAGGGACAATGCCGATGAGCTAAAAATAGACAAAAACAGAATTGTCGTGTGCGGATTCAGTGCCGGCGGACATCTCGCCGCATCGGCATGCACCCTCTGGAATAAGCCGGAAGTATTAAAGCTCCTCCCCGGATTCGAGCAAAAAAATATCCGTCCCGATGGAGGAATACTCTGCTATCCGGTCATATCGTCGGTAAATCATCCGCATGTGCCGTCCTTCGAATATCTTTTGGGTGAGGATTACAATACAAAAAAAGAGCTTGTATCCCTCGAAAATGCCGTCGATAAGGACACTCCGCCTGCATTTATATGGCACACGGCGGATGACAGCGTAGTTCCGGCCATGAATTCGATTTTATATGCGCAAAAGCTGGCCGAGTTTAATACTCCGTTTGAGCTTCACATATATCCCAGCGGACCGCATGGGCTTTCCTGCTGTGATGAAACCTCTGCAAATAAAGAGGTTTGTCCGCATTGTATATCGCCCGACTGTGCGGCTTGGGTACCGGCGGCGATAAAATTCGTAAAAAATATAGTCAAATAGGTAAACAGGCAGACCAATAATAAAAGCTGTAGTTACTCTTTGTAATTACGGACAAAACGGCAAAATAAAAAGGCAAAGGATTTAAGATTCACTTACTCCTTGCCTTTTTATTTTATATAATTCCGATTCTATAAGGCAACCGCCCAAGGTCGTCGGTTCGGCCGTTATACGCTCTTTTTTATTCTGAGGATACAAAACACCGCCGTAAAGAGGCTTCACCGCTTGCCGTCATCACCGGATGCGGCGGAATCCTCAGTCGTCCGACCTTTTGCCGATTGCTCCCTTAATTGCCGACACGCCGCAAAAAACGCCGAAGGCCGCTATGTTCACGATTACAACGCTCGCTCCGGCCGGCGTCGAACAAAAATACGAAAGGGTAAGTCCCAAAAAGAAGCATACCACCGACAGTATGGCCGACGAAATTGTGACCGAACGGAAGGTTTTGAATACCCTCATGGATGAAAGCGGCGGAAAGATCAAAAGGCTTGATATAAGCAGCGCTCCGAGCAGCCGCATACCGAGCACTATTGTAATCGCCGTAAGCACCGCGATGACCGAGTTGTAAAATCCGGCCCGCACGCCGGTGGCTCTTGAAAAATCCTCGTCAAAGGTCACGGCGAAAATGCGATTATAGAACAAAATAAACAATAATATCACGACCGCCGTTAAAATCACCGTCGGCAAAACTTCTTCGCCCGATACCGCCAGAATACTGCCGAACATATAGTTCATTATGTCTATGTTCATTCCTTTAGAAAGGGAAACCGCCATAATTCCGACGCTGAGCGCCCCGGTAGAAATAAGCGCGATGGCAGCGTCGCCCTTTATTTTTGCATTACTGCCTATTCTAAGCAGGGCAAAAGCGCATATTATAACCACCGGAATCGCAACGCCGAGCGGATACATCCCAAAAGCGGTAGCAACGGCAAGAGAGCCGAAGCCGACATGAGAAAGCCCGTCGCCTATCATGGAATATTTTTTAAGCACCAGACTCACCCCGAGAAGGGCCGAGCACAGCGCGATAAGTCCACCCGCCAGAAAAGCCCTCGCCATAAACGGATACGAAAACATTTTAATTATTTCACCCATCATAAGCGCTTTCCTCCCGTTTTTTCGCCCGAAAGCTTGTCAAGCAGTCCGCTTTTTAGATATTCGTCGGTCGTCCCGAAAAAGTATTTGTCGTCGGATAAATGCAATATATGACTCGCGAGCGTCACAGCCGCACTCAGATCGTGCGACACCATTATTACCGTCATTCCCTGTTTATTTATCCGCTTTACGGTATCGTACATTTCGGCCGTTGCCACAGGATCAAGTCCCGCTACCGGCTCATCGAGAATTATAAGCTCGTCGGCCGCACAAACGGCCCGGCAAAGCAGCACACGTTGCTGCTGACCGCCCGAAAGCTCACGAAACGAGCGATTTTTCATACCGTATATACCGAGGCTTTTCATAATGCTTTCGGCTCTTTTTTTGTCCGATTTTAGATAATAAAAGGGTCTAAACCCCCTGTCGTTTAAGCAGCCGGACAAAACGATCTCAAAAACCGACGCCGGAAAATCACGCTTAGAATCGTGCTGCTGCGGAAGATATCCTATTCTGCCGTTTTTTCCGAGGGTGCATTCGATCGTTCCGCCGGATACCTTTTTAAGCCCGAGCAACGCCTTTACAAGGGTGCTTTTCCCAGATCCGTTTGAGCCGACTATGCAAAGAAAATCCCCGTGCGCCACCGAAAAGCTGAGATTTTCAACAACCGGAATCCGGTCGTATTCAAGCCTTATATTTTTACATTTTATCTGCATGGACAAAATTATTCTCCCTTTGTTTTCATTGTGATTTTCAGCGTTTCAAGGTTTTTCCTCATAAGGGACAAATATCCCTCTTCCTTTTCGAAATCCTCGCGGGTAACGTTGTGGCACGAATAGAATATCGCCGTTTTGACCCCCGTCGCCGATGCGAGCGAATCGGCTATGACGTGGTTAGAAAGCTCGGTGTAATATATATAGCCTACCTTTTCGCTTTTTATTTTATCGCTCAAAAATGTAAGGGTCGCGGCGCTCGGCTCGGTCTGGGCCGTGCAGCCTGGAAAGGCCGCGAAATAATCGAGTCCGTAGTGCCTTACAAAATACAAAAGCGGAAAACGGTCGCCGAAAATAAGGGTTTTATCCTCCACCGTTTCGAAAAAAGCCGAGAATTCGCCGTCGAGCTCGCTTATCTTACCGGTATAATCGTCAGCCCCGTTTAAAAAATAGCCGGCGTCATCGGGAGAAAGCCTGCAAGCGGCATTGCAAACGGCACTTATAATGCTGATAGCATTTTCGGGAGAGGTCCAAACGTGCTCGTCGTACTCGACGTGTTCGTCTGAATCTTCGTCGCTTTCCCCGTCGGTATGATCATGATTATGACTGTGATCGTGATCGTGGCTGTGGTTGCCATGTCCGTCTTGATCCCGGTCGGAATGCTCCTCGCCTCGTACGCTTTCCTCCTCAAAAACCTCCGACACAACCTGCATCATTTTTAAAACGTTAATATCCTTTTTGGAGGAGGAAACCACCGAATCGAGCCACGTTTCAGATTCGCCGCCTACGCATATAAGCAGATCGCAGTTTTCGATATTTACAATGTCTTTGGGCGAGGGATCAAAGGTGTGGCTCTCCCCTCCCGGCGGAATAAGCATGCTGATATCGGCCTTATCGCCGAACACCTGCCGCGCGAAATCATACCCCGGAAAAACCGTGGATATAACCTTCAATCTGCCGTTATCCCCGGTGTCTTCGGGCATACATCCGGACACAAACGAAAAGCAAATTAAACAGGAGATTACAAGGGAGAGCGCCGACATTGGTTTCTTATAATTCTTTGTCATCCGCGCGCTCCTTTTCGCAAATCAAGCCGGATTTTTCCGCCCGGCATTTTCCGCAAACGCCGAAAAGCACCGTTTTTGAATTATCCACATAAAAATCATGATCCTTAATTATATGGCGGCGGATATCATCCATAAAATCACAGTCCATATGCCACACACCGCCGCATTCGACGCATTTCAAATGAAAATGACGGCAGCACTCGCTTCCGGCATACTGGTAAAGAGCACCGCCGGCCCCGTTTTCGGTAAAACGCCTAAGCAGTCCTTCCTTGCTGAGCAATGATAAACAGCGGTAAACGGTGGCCTCGCCGGCCGATATTTCGTCGCTTGATATTATCTCGCCGGCCGAAAAGCTTTTATCAAAATTCCGTTTAAAAAACTCCAATATTTCGGCTCGCTGTTTTGTATTGTAGGCACCCACAAATAACGCTCCTTCAAAATGATAGTCGCTATCATTTTTCAATTATACCACACAATCGCCTTATTTCAAGCAAAAAATAAAAAAGGCTTTATTTTTTCGATATTTATGTTATAATTATTAAGGCGTTGCACCGGCCAAGCGGTCTGATCGGTTTAAAAATTCAAAATATTTTTTCATCCGTCTCGGCTTTTGCGCTGCAAAAACGGTAATTTATTCGGAGGAAAGCTGCTATGGAATACGAAAATGAGCTTTATATAGACATAGACATCAACTCGTCAAATCACCGTATAACGGTAAAACATTCAAAGACTATATGCGACGCACAGATCCTGCTTGACGATCAGGCGGTAAAAACCTCGCTTAAGACCCTCGCCTACGGCGGTGCATTTATATTCAACTATGACGACACCCAGATAATAATAACCATAAGCGACAATGATCCGAAAAACAGCAGCGATAAAGAAAACTACTCCTACGACTGCTTTGTAGACGGAAAATCGGTTCAAAGCGGAATGCCGTGGAAGATAGGCTCGATGACCTATCCCGATATGACCAAATGGAGCAAAACGAGAAAAGCCGGAAAAACCGCCTACGTCGCGACCGAAACCATAAAGGGCGTAATTTTAGGATGTGCGCTATTCCTTATAATGTACATTTTCGCAAAATACGGACCGGTAAGCAACTTTAACGTAAGCTGGATATTCCTGCTGTTTACAGTATTGCCGCTGGGACTTTTGTATCTTATACTTTCGCCTATTGACTGGAATAAGTGCGAGGGCAATTATTCGGAATTTCAAAAATTCAGTGAAAGCGACGACCGGAAGGCCGACAAGGAATAGTTTTTACGTAATTTATAATACAAAAACAAAAAACAACAGTACCGACTTGCCGCCCGCAATAAAAGCAGGCGGCATTTTAAATTTTTTATAAAACCGCCTAACCAACCTCAAAATATTCCGACTATATAGACGTAACGATCATGATTGGAACAAAAAGTGCAAGATGAAAACAAACGAAACCTTAAAACTGCTTGACGACAAAGACCTCCTTGATAAGATATATCATTTTTCTTACCATAGGTGCAATACATCTTTTGAAGCTGAAGATCTATGCTCGGATATAATTCTCGCGGTAATATCGGCCATACACAAACAAGAGGATATTGAGAACTTTTATGCCTTTGTATGGACGGTTGCCCGCAGAGTTTATGCCGATTATTGCGAAAAAAGAAATGCCGGGTGCCAAATGCTCAGTCTCGAAAATGACGACAAGGTTTTTGCGTCTAAAGAAAACGAGATAGAAAAACTTATTGAGGCGTCATCCGAACGTCAGCAGATAAACAGGATTTTCAGGGAAATCGCTTTTTTGTCAAAGGCATACCGAGAAGTAATGGTAATGTTCTACATTGATGAGTTAAAGGTGAAAGAAATTGCTACAAGACTTAACATCAATGAAACCACCGTAAAGCAACGTTTGTTTTCTGCACGAAATTCAGTTAGAAAAGAGGTTGAAACTATGAGCGAAAGAACGTATGTATTAAAGCCTATCAAATTGGCTATTTCAGGAACAGGAAATCCTTGCGGCAACGATCCTCGTTCTAAAACCGAAAGGATGTTTTCTCAAAATTTAATATATTTGTGCAAAGACAAACCAAAGTCGGCAAAAGAACTGTCTGAAGAACTTTGCGTGCCTATGCCTTATATTGAAGAAGAATTGGAAATTCAATGTCACGGCGAAAACGGGAAATATGGTATGCTCCGCAAACTTGAGAACGGCAAGTATGCAGTAAATATTCATTTGGTGGATTATGATGAGTACGACCAAGCCAATAAAATTTACGAAAAGCATTTACCTGAATTTTGCGAAGTTATCAAAAACACGCTGAAACATAATGAAGAAAAAATACTTTCATTCCCTTATTTAAGCGAACAGAAAGATTTACGTTTTATTATGTGGTCTTTAATTTCAAGAACTGTTTGGGATTTTGAAGAAAGAATCAATAAAGTTCTTGCAGAAAAATACTTCTCTGATATTGTTCCGGTCAATAGAACATTTTCTTGTGTTGCAGTTGCATATACCGATGAACAATATCCTGAATTTGATTTCTACGGCTGCGACGGCATAGGAGCAAATTCGGTCGGCGGATATAAGTGGGTGCACGTATCCAACGTTTACGGCAAACGTGTGATCAAACACTTCGATTGCGGACACAATCTCTCCCTCGATCCCAAGCTTTTAATGACGATCAGAGCCATCGGAGGAATTTCCGCCGAGGATCTGTCCGAAAACGAAAAGGAAATTGCGGCCAAGGCCATCGAATGCGGATATCTTCGCAAGAATGGAAATATCATTGAACCTAAAATCATTGTGATTGATAGAAAGAACGATATGGATTTCAATAATCTTTCTTTTGATTTCAATAATGATATGGGAACGGTTATTGAACAAATTGCCGCTGAGCTTTCTGTGTTTATGAGAACACACATTCCCGAACACCTAATGAACGAGTATCAAATCTATACGGGACTTATTGCGGGAGTCAGAATATTGGCAAAAGCAATAGAGGAATGTATAAGCGAGGGGCTGCTCTCGAAGCCCGAAAACCGGCTCTCGGCCCAAGGCGTTGTCATGATTGTAGAAAAATAAACAATTCTGCAGCCCATCATAAAAAACAGCCTAAAACATAAAAGGAGCGGTACAACTAAAATTGTACCGCTCTTTTTTGCATAAATACTTTATTATTATGTTACTACATCCGGGTAAAAAGCGAAGCTTTCTTTCCTTTTTATAATCAGCACCGCCGACGGTCAATTAAAAGCTAAAGACCGAAGGTGTGACATCAAAAAAGACTACTCGTCGAGCCACCGCACAACATGGTCGGTAAAAAGCACGCCGTCGAGATGGTCGTTCTCATGGCAAACGGCCTGAGCGAGCAGATCCTCGCAATTAAGCGCGCAAACCTTGCCGTTGCGATCCTGATACTGTACCCTGACCTTTTTCGGCCGTATGGTAACCCCCCATTTTCCCGGGCACGACAGACATCCTTCGGACTTTTCCTGCCTGCCGGAGGTCTTTAAAATCATCGGATTTATCATCTCTATGACTCCCTGTCCGACATCGACAATAAACACCCGTCTTAACACACCGACCTGCGGCGCCGCAAGACCTACTCCGTTGGCTTTTTTAAGCGTCTCGGCCATGTCGTCAAGCAAAACGCACAGCCTGTCGTCAAACGAAGTTACCTCACGCGAGGTTTTTCTTAATATACCGTCTTCCTCGGTAACTATATTACGTATAGCCATTTTTACTTACCTCTTGACTTAAAATCTCGTCGCACTTTTACCTTTGCCGTTCGACCGTCACGCTTACGTCGCTGAATTTTATATCCGGAATGGGTGCCGACGGCTTATGCACCGTAATTTTCGCCCTTTTCAAAGCCGGGAATTCCTCCATCAGCCGGCCGGCGCAAAAGTCGGCCGCCGCTTCGATAAGGTCAAATCTTTTTAAAACAAAGGCCTCGCATATTACCCTCGCCGCCTCGGCGTAATTGAGGGTATCATCAACCAGATCACTCTTTAAAGCGGCCTTTAAATCGGCGTAAAGCTCGGCGTCGATATAAAAAAACTGTCCGTTTTTCTTTTCGTCCTCGCAAACCCCGTGAAAGGCAAAAATCTCAATGCCCTTTATTACTATCTTTTCCACTTGAAATTTACCCCTGTAATTTGTCGTCATTCATCGGCCGTAATAACGCCTTGCTCAATTCCGCCTATTATCCTTAACGCCTCGGCCGTAAGCTTTACATTGTGGGCCCTTATTATACGCGCACCGTGCGACGCCGCATAAATTCCGGCCGTAAGGCTAGCCACATCACGATTTTGAGGATCGTCCTCGTTTGATAGCACCCCTATCATCCTTTTGCGCGAAACGCCGACCAATATCGGCCACTCGCCGCACAGCTTATCGATATCCCGAAGCAGAGCTATATCCTGTCCCCTCGTTTTGCCGAAACCGAAGCCGGGATCGATTATAAGCCTATTCTCCGGCACGCCGTAAAAAGCGGCCTCATTTACCATTTCGCAAAGCCGTCCGTAAACCTCATTCGCAATATTGCAATTATCCGGAAATCCGTCGGTACAGGTTATAACCCAGAACGCTTTACTTTCCCTTACGATCCGGGCCATTTCCTCGCTGATTTTTCCGCTCACGTCGTTTATTATCGCCGCCCCGGCATTTACCGACTCCCTTGCCACCTCGGGATAATAGGTATCGACCGAGACCGGAACCGACGTATCGTTACATATTTCTTTTAAAACAGGTAAAACACGCCCGAGCTCGCTTTCCGCCGATATTTCGATATGTCCCGGCCTCGTCGACTGTCCGCCGACGTCTATTATATCGGCGCCGTCCTTTATCATCTCGGCGGCATGAGATAAAGCGTCGCCTAACTTAAACCACCGTCCGCCGTCCGAAAAGGAATCGGGGGTAACGTTGAGAATTCCCATCGTGAGCGGCCGGCCGGTCTTAAAAAGCTGTTCAAAATTACTCATTTACGCCCTCCGCTTAAAAGCGACATTACCTCGCTTCTTGTCCTGAAGTCGGACTTCATAGTTCCTCTTAATGCCGAGGTCTGAGTAACCGCTCCCGACGCACGCGCCCCGCGCATCGTCATGCATAAATGCTCGGCCTCTATTACCACGGCAAGCCCCATGGGCGAAAGGTTTTCATAGAGAAAATCCGCTATTTGGGCGGTAAGCCGCTCCTGAAGCTGAGGCCGGCGCGAAAAGCAGTTTGTGATCCTTGCGAGCTTGGAAAGGCCTATAACCTTGCCGTCCGACGGAATGTAGGCAATATGAGCCCTGCCGATAAAGGGCAGCAAATGATGCTCGCACATAGAATAAAGCGGTATATCGCGAACTACGACCATTTCGTCATTGTCGCTCTCATCAAAAAACTTCAAATGCTCACGCGGATCCTCACTCATACCACCGAATATCTCGGCATACATATCGGCCACCCGGCGCGGCGTTTCGAGCAATCCCTCGCGCGAGGGATCCTCCCCCACGGCGCACAGCAATTCCCTGACTGCATTTTCAATTCGCTGCTTGTCCATTAATTTAAAAACCCCCTTGCATTTGCCTTTTACAGATAATATATCTAATAATCCCGACAGCACACCCCTAACGATAAGCGGGAAAGCTCATGTCGTTTTTACGTCACATGTACCGCGAGGAGCAAAAAGGTTTAAGCAAAACCGTTCCCCGTCATATCCGACACTGCACCGATAATACCACATATTGCGAAAAATGTAAACCGTACTTAAAGCCTTACCGAAAAGCACAAAGTATATTTCCACACAAAAAACAGGCAGGATTTCAAACTGCCTGTTTTGCTGCATTTATTCGTTTTTCGGTTTTTTCGGGTCGGACTTAAGCTCACCCTTTAAATACTCCTTGCCCGGACCGGCGAATGTAAGCACCATACCTAAAACACATCCGACGATAAGACCCAAAACAATAAAGACAATCATCTTATTAAAAAGTGCGCCGAGCAAAATACCGAGCACAAGACAAACCGCCACCGACAAAACGTATCTGTCGGCTGCCGAACGGTACAATTCCGGCTTTTCGACATCGCCGCCATCACTGCCATTATCGGCAGCACCTGCCGTATTGCCGTCGGCATCGGCAAGGCCCTCATCCCCGGGCAAGGTATACTCATGCGACTCCTCGTCGTACTCGCCTACACTCCGTTCATATTCCATCTGAGCCATTTCAAGCATAGGATCATAACCGCCGTCACCGTTTGCTCCGTTTTCGTCCTTTTCGACGGAAACGGTACACTCTTTATCGTCAGCCATAAAAACACCTCACCGCATTTTTTCTTTTTACAACACCTCGGCACCGATACCGAAGCCGTAATCAAAACATATCCTTTTTATATAAGAACCAAGCCACCACGGCGGTAATCACAGCCGCCACCGCACACGGTATCCATATTGTTCCGGCAAACGGCAATCCACCTGCCTCCTCGCCGATATTCATGCCGTAAAAGCTGAAAATCATGGTCGGTATGGCCATTAATACCGTTATAGATGTAAGCACCTTCATAACAATATTCAGGTTGTTGGAAATAACCGAAGCAAAAGCATCCATAGTACCGGAAAGTATACTAAGGTATATTCCTACCATTTCAACCGCCTGCTTTACCTCAACCAAAACGTCCTCAAGCAGCTCCTGATCCTCTTCATACAGCTTTAAATACCTGCCGCGCAATATTTTTTCCAGTGTGGATTCATCAGACTTTAAAGAGGTTTGGAAATAAACAAACGACTTTTCCAGATCAAGCAGGCCTATAAGCTCACGGTTTCGCATCGATTTGCGGAGCTCTTTTTCAAGTCCGCTCGATATTTTATCCATCTGCTTAAGATATTGCAGGTATCTTGCCGACATGCGAAGCAGCAGCATAAAGACAAACTGTGTTTTAAAGGTGGGATTAACCCCCTTTACCATTCCGTCGGCCATTTCATGAATGACCGAATTGTCCCGTATGCTCACCGTTATAACGTTGTCCGGGGTTACTATTATGCCGACCGGCATAGTGCTGTAAACCACCGTTTCACCGCCGGTTTTTTGCTTATCGATAACCGGCATATCCATTATTATAAGGGTACTGCCGTCTTCGCTTTCTATTCGGGAAGACTCCTCCTCATCAAGCGACGAGCGGATATACTCGGGATCCACCGAATATTTTTCGATAAGCTCACTAACTTCTTCATCATCCGGGTCGACGACATTTATCCAGCATCCGCGAGAATAATCGCTTTGCTCTTCAAGTCGTCCGTCTACCGTTTGGTAGTATTTTATCAAGACGCACTCCTCCTGTTACGGACGGCGCGCGTTAAAAAACACGGCTCGCCCGCGTGTTTCTACTTCGACCTTTAGGGTTAGCAGGGTCGGAACTCACCGTGTTCACCTCCGAAAAATAAGAACATTAAGAATAATAAGGCATGTTTTTAAAAATCAAAAACAACGCCTTATATATTATATCATTTCTAAAGAAAAAAGCAATCCTAAAATTAAAATTGGATAAAACCGATTTTTCCTTATAACAACAAAAAACGGCACGAGGAACACAAAAATCCTTACGCGCCGTAATCTCCGTCCGGTTATTTTTTTATTATAACCGATATTTCTATTTATAACGCTCGCTCATCGCAACCGCAAGGCGGTCGCACCGCTCGTTCTCCGGGTGCCCGCTATGCCCCTTGACCCACACGACGGTTACGTCATGCCTGTCAATAAGGGTGATAAGTTCCTCCCAAAGCTCTCGGTTTTGCGCAGGCTTCTTGTCGCTTTTTATCCAGCCGTTTTTCTGCCATGCGCGCGCCCAGCCCTTATTTATGCCGTTTGCAACATATTGCGAATCGGTATAAAGGGTCACCTCGCATTTTTCTTTAAGGGCTTTAAGTCCCTCTATGGCCGCAGTCAGCTCCATACGGTTGTTGGTCGTGTCGGCCTCTCCGCCGGAAAGCTCCTTTTCGGCATTTCCGTAGCGGAGTATACAGCCCCATCCCCCCGGTCCGGGGTTACCCGAACAGGCTCCGTCGGTAAAAATCTCGATTTTTTTAAGCTGTGCACTCATGAGTTTTTATCGGTAGTATGAAATTTTTTAAGGTTCCCCGTTTTTTGCGAACGGCGGGCAAGCTCGTCGGCTATTTCCTGAGGTGTTACCTCGCAAAAGGCCGCAAGAATAGTCAGATGATAAGCAAGATCACTTATTTCTCCTATAAGCTCCGGCTTTTTGCCGTTTTTGGCGGCGATTATCACTTCAGCACATTCCTCGCCGCATTTTTTCAGGATTTTATCTATCCCCTGCTCAAAAAGATAACAGGTATATGAGCCCTCCTTAGGGTTTTCTATCCTGTCGAGCACTGTTTGGTAAAGGCTTTCTATCTCTTTCATAAAAAATCTCCTTATGCGCTTGCACCTGTCTGAAAAATGCCAAGCCTTAAAAGGCGCAAAACGGCGGAAAGTATTTACTTTGGTTCGGTTATCAAAAAAACAAAGTCGGGCCTGAGCATCCGGACCGAAGCGCTTATGTCTTGCCATCCGGACCGATCATCCGGGATTCGCTGAAGGAAAATCGCCAAAAACGCAATCGGCTCAGGAGGAATCTTCCCCGACGGGATCTGCTGCAACCGGATTGGATTCGGCTGAAAACCAGACCGACGGACAGCAAGGACACAGTGCGGATACGGCACGATGACCGATTCAACCCCATCCGGATACCTTTTCAAATAAAATAAAAAAGAAAGCGACCGGGTCTGTAAGCCGGGTTCTGTAAATGACAGCCATCTATCTCGACGGCGGATTACTCCGCGCGCTCATGCCATCTTTCAAAAGCACGCCGGGCCGACGTATTGCTTCTTATTGATGTTGCTCCGGATAGGGTTTACATGGCCGTGCGGTCTCCCGCACGCCGGTGAGCTCTTACCTCGCCTTTTCAGCCTTACCGGTAAAACCGGCGGTATATCTCTGTTGCACTTTCCCTAAGGTCACCCTCGGCGGCCGTTAGCCGTTATCCTGCCCTGCGGAGCCCGGACTTTCCTCACACACAAGGTGCGCAGCTGTCCGACCCGCTCGCTTTGTTAATAAATGATAACACATTCCCCGATTTAGTTCAAGTAATTTTGTCCGGCTTTTCGGCATAAACTTTTTTCGGGGGTGTTTTAAATGCAGGATAAAAACCTAATAAAACGATACGCAGCACAAAACGGCCTTAAAAGCCGCCGGCAGTGCCAAAGCGACGACCGTTATTACAACGACGGTTATAACGACGACTATAATGACGAATACGGATATAACGGCGACGGCGATCACATTCGCCCGGGAGAACCGGAGGAGGATTATTTTTCCGAAGAGTACATTCCGGCGCACTTTAAGCAAAAGGACACGGGAGATCCCTTTACTTTAATTACCCTTACACAAACGGCCGTTTGCATCGCGGCACTGCTCGCCGTATTTATTGTAAAATTCATAGGCGGAAATATTTATACCGGCGTTAAAACCGGATATATAAACCGGTTTTGCCGTGAAACCTCGGCCGAAAATGTAGTCGAAACCATAACCTCGATTACAAAAAACGACACCGGCAACGGCAGTTCGGATCAAACGGAACAAAACACATCATCCCTTGCGGAAAATGAAAATGCGTCATCCGATGAGGTTTCAAGCGACGACAATTCAGACTCCTTACAAAACGGTGACGCTTATGGCAATCCTAAGGGCGAAAGCACACCGGCTGCCGACGAAAAATCGGCCGCTGAAGCACCGGCCAACGGTGCTGAGGACGACTTGCCGGACAAAACGCAAAGCACCGCGCCGACCGCTAAACCGCTTGCATCCTCCAAAAGCCAAAACGGCGCAAAGGCCTTTAACATCGGCAGCAGAATATCTCCCGTAACCGCAACAATACCGGCTGCAGCGGCAAACTCGCTTTTAACCCCTATAAGCGGCGAAATAACCTCGTTATACGGTTTTCGCGACCATCCGATATACAACGAGAATCTTTTTCACAGCGGCATTGACATAGGTGCCGATTACGGCAGCGAGATAAAATCCGCCCTTGACGGGACGGTCAAAACTGTCGCAAGCGACAGCGGATACGGGATATACACCGTTATTCAAAGCGGTAATATAACCGCGCTTTATGCCCATTGCAGCAAAATAAATGTTGCCGAGGGCGATACGGTAAAAAGAGGCCAGAATATCGCCGAGGTTGGAAGCACCGGAGTTTCAACCGGTCCCCATTTACATTTTGAGGTATCGGTAAACGGGGTGACCGTAAATCCGCTGTGGCTGTTATCAAACGAATAAAAGCATGGAGGTAACATTTTGCGGCTGTAAAATATCCGTTTCGCCGATATTCATGTCAGCGGTCACATTAATGCTGATCTTTGATAAAACCGGCATGTTTATCTATGTTGTTCTTTCGGCCGGCATACACGAGACGGGACACATCATCGCTTTGTGGCTTTTCGGAAATTATCCGCGCCGTATATCGCTGAACCCTTTTTCGTTGGAAATAATTCCGGCACATCCGCCGAGCGGTATTTTCCAGGAAATATCACTCTCCTTCGGCGGCGCCGCGGCAAATCTCACAGCCTCGGGAATATTTTTACCCCTCGGCTTTTCTTTGAAAGAGCCGTTTCTTACGGCAGTCGCCGCCTCAAACACGGCGCTATGCATATTCAATCTTTTACCGCTTAACTGCCTCGACGGCGGAGATATCCTGATGATCTTTGCAACCGCAATTTTCGGCGGCAAACGGGCCGTTTTTTTATGCAAAACGGTATCGCTTTGCATATCGCTTGCAGGAATTATTGCCGGAATAATTATATTTTTCCGCTTGCAAAAACCGGCATTTCTGATATTTTCGATCTATGCACTTACAATCTCTTCCCTGATGAAAAGGCCGATGCGCCGTTAACCAGTATTGCTAAATCAGCATAACATGATTAAAATACAGTAATAATTAATGTGTAACAGAGACATTTTTTGATATTTTCAACATATTATAACTATTTTCACCTTTAGCACTTGACAAATGCGCAAAAATATGTTAGTGTACTTTCGTATTGAGGGTAAATGTGTTACATATGCAAATCGGTTTGTGAACCTGCTTTGCCCACGGTTTAAGGTGTGCGGTTTTTGAGTGCCGTTTAACGTACGGTTTGGGTGCACCGAATTTAATAATGATAACTCCTTCCTTTCCATTTTCAGCTCCGGAGACGGTTTCTTTGGTCTTTTTGTTTTTATTAAGATCTGACGGAATCGGCTTCGGAGCCTTGTATTTATAAACAAACGGTCTTATACCAAAAAGGTTTTTGCGGCGATGATAGAATAACCAAACGGATCTCATAAAAGCTTTACGCCTTATTAGCGACGACAAGCAAAAAACACCGCCCGGCAGGCCTTTTTATGTAGGTTCTGCCGCCGCTATGCTTATCGTAAGGAGTAATAATAACAATGTCCGTAAAGTAAACCGCAAAGAAAAGCACACCGCCAAGGAATTTATCACCAATTCCCGGCGGTGTGTTTTGTTTTATTATGTTTTTATGCTCTCGTATGAGCTTTTTTAGCGCTGTAAAACGAAACAAGTAAACCGATTTTGCGGCACCACTGCCTCTCATTTATACGGTCGAGGCTAAAGGTACAGCCTTGCCTTTACAAACGACTTAATTTTAGCGCTGCTTGTTACTGTTGAATTTTTCACCTTCGCGCCGGGCTATGAGCCCTTCAAGCTCACCTATAACCGCAGAGAAGGCACCTTCGTCCTCGGGATGATTCGAACGCGCGATCCCCTGGCTTTTCTTTTTTAGCTTGTGCAGCTCTTTTTTTATGTACATGATATCGGCGCCGTCCTTTTGAGGGGCGATCTTGCCGATTTTATAAAAAAGCTCTCCCGGGCTTGTGATCTCTCCCGTATAAACCGCCGAAATCACGGTGTACACCTTTTTGGCAGCGACGACCGCCGTTTCTTTATCTATTTCAAATCCGTTTTTGCACAGGTATTCTCTTAATACATCGGCATGGGTCATCGGCTGGAGCACTAAATGCTTAGAGACGTCCCTCACCCACGGCGCGGCCTTTATAATATCGGCGATGGTTATTCCGCCCATACCGCAAATAATTATGTCGTCAACCTCATCACCGGATATTTTATCCAAACCGGCCCCGAGCCGCAAGTCCACAATACCGCTAAAGCCCGCTTCATTGACGTTTTGCCGGGCCGACGAAAGAGGCCCTTCTCTTAAATCCGACGCTATTACCTTGGTACAAATACCGTTTTTTACAAGCCATATTGAAAGATAGGCGTGGTCGCACCCTATGTCGGCCGCTCTTGATTTTTTACGGACAAGGCATCCGGCCGAAAGCAGTCTGTCATCAAGCAATCTGCCGTCAAACGAAGAATTAACACTGGCGTTCATTTTCATATATCCCGTTATCTGTTTTTCTTGCTGAAGACAAAACCGGCACAATATTTAAACTCCGGCGTGAACATAAAGGAAAGCAGGAAAATAACATTCGGCACGGCGCAACAGATAAGTATGTTTATCACAACCGAGCTTACGGTAACCGTTTCGGGCTTTAAAAGGACTAAATCGGTCAAAAAGTAAGCTGCAACGCCTATCGCGGTGTAAATTCCGTATCTTGCAAAGAATTTCCAAAGCTTTTCATGCAATACATGGCGATATACAACCAGCGGCTCGACCCAGGCCGTGGCGATTGTGCTGATGATATTTCCGCCTAAAATTCCGATAAGCCCGAATTTCATGCCGAGCAGGGTCGACGCACCGAGGTTTATTACAAGCTCGGCTATGGGACGGTAGCGGTCGTTCCAAAAGGTTCCGGTTGCATCCTTAAAGGTAAAAAGGGTGCGGCGCATACCGTAAATGTAGAAGTTAAGAACAATTACAAAGACCGTTCCCCGGTTGAAAAGATAATCGCTGCCTATCCACACCGATATAAATGGATTGAACATACACATAAGGGCAATGCTGAAAAATCCGTAGATCCAGAAGTTCAGCAAAAACATGCAATTGTGAACAAGGGTAAGGCGTTTGTAATCGTTGGTCGCGTTGAGGTTGCCGACCCCGGCCAAAACGGCCTCGAAAAGCTTGGCAAGAACATTCTGCAAAGCATTGGTTATCAAAAGATAATTGCTGTATATACCGACCGTGACAATATTTATAAGCTTTGATATGAGTATCGACGGGAGGGATGTCACTCCTGCTCCGACCACCTTGTGAATGACCATTGCGCCGATGTTGCGCTTTATGCCGGAAAACTCGCCCTTGTCTATCGAGGCAACATTCTTCTCCTTAAGATAAGGATAAAGCTTGTCCGCCCGCAGGCTCACGACAAAGTTTTCGAGCCATGTGAACACAATCTGGGCCACAAGGAAAATCACAAAATTGCCGGTTATGGCAAGTATACCTATTTGCACTATCTGCAAAAGGATAAAGAATCCGTACCTGTAGATGGTGGTTATATACTGATTCTGGTCGCAGATTATAAGGCTTTTTTTGTAGGAATAAAAATACGAAATTCCGGTATTAAGAACGTACAGATAAAAAATCAGATCGAGATTCTGTATATTCGGAATGTCCTCCGCCTTTAAAAGCGAGCGGTAAAACGGCAGCATGGCAAGTCCCAAAACAAGGATTGTCGCCCCGATTACTCGGTAGGCTTTTTTATAAAAGGCCATAAGGGATTTGATTTTTTCCTTATCGTTTTCGGCCAAGGGCTTGTAAAGGCTGTATGACAGTGCAGGCCCGACGCCGAGCTCAACTATCGAAAGAATAGTAAGAATACTTGCAAAAAGGGTGCTTAGCCCGAGATATGTATCGTCCAAATATATAAGAAACACCGAGCGGCTGACAAGGCTCGCCACCGTACCGAGCAGCTGACCCGACACGGCGAATATTATATTACGTATTGATTTTGCGGTTCTCCCCTGCATAATACACCAGCTTTTTATTTTTGTTTTTATATTATTCCGTTTGCCGGATACTCTGTCAATAAACGGCAATATGCGTTTTTTTATTTCAAACTCATGTATTATAACACACTCGTAAACGAAATACAACTTTAATACCGAAACCGGCGAATGCAGCAAGAAAAGCTCCATAATAAAACGTAAAATATTGAAAAATCCGGTGATTTGTATTATAATTTAAAAAACGGCTCAAATGTTCTTTTAAAGGTCGGTTGACATATGAATGAAGAAATTTTCGGTACCGGTATTCAGTACTTAAAGGGTGTGGGCGAAAAACGCGCCGCGCTTTTTTCGAAGCTCGGAATTTTTACAATCGGCGACCTTGTAAGTTTTTATCCGCGCGATTATGAGGATTGGGGCAAAACCGTACGGATCGCCGACGCAAATCCGGATTTCCCATGCTGTATAAAGGCGAGAATAACCGACGGGGTCACCGAGCAAAGAACCAAAAGCGGACTGAAAATATACTCGGCCACGGCAAGCGACGGACAGAATGTGTTCAGAATAGTAATCTTCAACAACCGCTTCGCCGCCGAACGGCTGCATTTTTTCGAGGAATACCTCTTTTACGGCAAAATAACCTTTACAAAAGGCTTTACGAGAGAAATGCACTCCCCTGATTTTTTCTCGTGCAATGAAGAATGTCCGACCGGACTTTTTCCCGTATATCGCACGACTGCCGGCCTTACAAATGCTGCCATCAGGCGCATTACCGCCTCACTTTTCGAAAACGTCGGCGGTTCAATCAGCGAATCGCTGCCCCAAAGCATTCTTGAAAAATACGACCTTTGTCCGCTCAAAAGCGCATTACACGGTGTGCATTATCCGAAAAACAACGAGGAGCTTGCCCGTTCGAGACGCCGTTTGGTTTTTGAAGAACAGTTGACTTTAAAGCTGGCTTTATCCGCCATAAAAAACCGGTCGGATATAAAAACGCCAAAGCGGCTTTCGCAAAGCTTTTTTAGTGAATTCGAGAGACTGTTGCCATTTGAGATGACCGGCGCGCAAAAACGCGCCTGTGCGGAAATTGAAAAGGATATGTCATCGGGACGGCTTATGTGCCGACTTTTGCAGGGAGACGTCGGCTCGGGTAAAACCGCCGTTGCGGCCGCAGCAATATACGGCAGCGTAAAAAACGGCTATCAGTGCGCCCTTATGGCACCTACCGAAATACTTGCCGTTCAGCATTATGAGGGGCTTTGCAAAATATTTGAAAAATCCGGCATAAAAACCCTGCTTCTTACCGGGTCGATGACCCAATCAAAGAAAAAATCGGTATATAGTGCTGTAAAAAACGGCGAGGCCGACCTTCTTATAGGAACCCATGCCCTTATTCAGCAGGGCGTTGAGTTTAAAAATCTCGGCCTTTGCATAACCGACGAGCAGCACCGTTTCGGCGTAAAACAGCGCACAGTGCTTGCCGGACCGACCGACGATAAGGCTCATATGCTCGTCATGTCGGCAACGCCGATACCGCGTTCCCTCGCGCTTATTATATACGGCGATCTTGACATATCGCTGCTCGACGAGCTGCCTCCGGGCAGACAATTAATCGACACCTTCACCGTCGATACTTCATTGCGGCCGAGGGTTATAAATTTTATAAAAAAGCAGATCGCAAACGGTTTTCAGGCATATCTTGTCTGTCCGCTTGTCGAGGACGGAGAAAATGTCGATCTGATCTCGGCTACGGGATACTTTGAAGAGCTGAAAAACGGCCCGTTCGAGGGCTACAACATAGGCCTTTTGCACGGCAAGATGAAGCCGAAGGAAAAGGAACGGGTCATGAACGAGTTTGTAAAGGGAGATATCCGCCTGCTTGTTGCAACGACCGTAATTGAGGTCGGAGTAAACGTTCCGAACGCCGTTTTAATGGTGGTCGAAAATGCCGAAAGATTCGGCCTTTCCCAACTTCACCAATTAAGAGGACGGGTCGGCCGCGGCAGAGCCAAATCCTTTTGCGTGCTTATTTCCGACGCTAAAGGAGAAAACGCGCGGCGAAGAATGAAGGTAATGAAGGAAACAAACGACGGCTTTAAAATAGCCGATGAGGATTTACGGATTCGCGGACCGGGAGACTTTTTCGGCTCAAAGCAGCACGGACTTCCCGAGCTTAAAATGTCCGAAACGCTTACCGACACCGCACTTTTAAAGCTTTCGGGAAAAGCAGCGGACGATATTTTAAAAACCGATCCCGAGCTTTGTCTTCCGGAGAATATCGGAATCAGACAGAGTGTATCGGGTCTCACCGAAAAGCTCGGCGTATACGGACTTAACTGAATTCCGGACTGTATTTTTAAAAAGCAAAAAAACGACAGCCAAAAAAGCGAAAAAAATCAAACAATATAAAAGCCAAAAAACGCCAACCGGTCAATAAATCTCCGGATTGGCGTTTTGGTTTTTATTTTCTACTGTTTATTCCGGTTTTCGACATTTCCCGTTTCGTCGGATCATTCGGTTTTCCGGTTCATTTGGAATCTAAGGATTATTCGTTTTTTCCTGTTTTATCGTTTCGTCCGGTTTTTTCGATTTTCTCCATAATCTTGCGGCAAAGCACCTCTATTTCGCCGAGACATTTCCGGTAAACCTCAATGTCTCCGCCAAACGGATCGGATACTCCCGGAGGAATAAAGCAGATTTTATCCGCATATTTATCCCTCGTCGCCGATTTCAATATTTGCTCATGCGAGGCCGCAAGCGGCACGATAACATCGCTTTCATCAAGCATATCGAGGGTGAGCCTTGAAGCCTTGTGAGCGGAAATATCAATCCCCTTTTCACGACAGGCAGCTATGGCGTTGTCCGACGCTTTTTCGCCGCCGTTTGCAAATAGTCCGGCGCTTTTCGCCGTCGGAGCAATTCCCCTTTCGCAGCACAATTCATTGAAAACCGCCGCCGCCATGGGACTCCGGCAGGTATTGCCGGTACAAACAAACAAAACCTTCATCATTTCAGACTCACTTCTTATAAGCGGCCGAAACGTCAACATTGCCGCCCTCGCCCTTCGGGACTAGCTTTGCAGCCACCATCAGCCTTGCATCGTTTGAAACATAGGTGCAGGTGCAAAGGGTCAAAATACTGTCGTTCGGACCGATATCAACCGGACAGCTTATCTCGGAGCGTTTTTTAATAGCCTCGATATAGGTCGCATATTCCTCGTCGCTTGCATAATCCGGACCGCGAAAATCAAAGTTTGCTCCTTCTTTTGTGGTAAGATCCACCACATAAAGGGCAAAAACCTGACAGTCATACTCGCCGTAAATCGTTTCAAAGGTAAAGTACGGATGCTCCCTGTAAAAATTGATATCGCGATAATTTTTTATCTGGGTAAACATGGTTTTATCAAGCAGATGATGACCGTAAATAGTGATATTACTGCTGAATTTTTCGGCAGTAAAGGTCGTGCGATAGTCAATATAAAGGGTTCCGGCAGTAGTTTCACGATGGTCAAAGCTGTGGTTAAGATAGTAGTCTCTGCCTCTTATTTTATCCTCGCCCAGCACAACGACATTGTCGCAGGTCGTCCCCGGAATAGTGATCCATGCGACCGTATCCGGATTGTACTCCTTAAGCTCGGTTAAGGTCTTATCCTTCATATCGTAAACCGAATGGGGCGTTGAGGGGTCAAACTCGCTGACGACGCTCGCCTCAGGCTTGCTTGAAGCATAATCCGGCTCAGGAACGGGATCGGGGACAACTTCTCCCCCGATATTCATCGCAATAAACACATTGCAGACAATAACAAGCAGTGTTACAGTTATTTTTATAGCTTTATTGTACATAATACCGCATTTCTCCGGACAATCAGTTTAATTTTAAAAACATAGGGCACCTCAAGGATGCCCTATGAACACATTTTCTCCTGCAAACGAGGCTGTTTAACAACCTGCCGGTTGAAAACCACCGATTTCACCACCGATTTCGAAATCCGTACGGCCGGTGAGAGCATCATTCTTACTCCTGGTCGTCGTCTTCCTCGTCTTCCTCGTCTTCGTCCTCGTCAAAATCAAGATTAAGCTCAGCCTTGCAATTCGGGCAGACTATTTTGCAATCATCCTCGTCGATTGCCGAAGGATCAATGCATATCCCGCTTCCGCAAGCGGGGCATTCAACCTCAAGGCAGTCGTCGTCACAGCAGTAATCGTCATCATCGCAATCGCAGCAATCATCGTCGCCGTAAACCTCATCCTCCAGATCGGACAGATCCTCGTCAATCTCGTCGACCTGCTGGCAAAGCTCGTCAAGCCCTGCATCGATATCGTCAACCGTCAGTGCCATATCGGACACAAGGTCAATAAGCTCCTTTATGATTTTATCCTGCTTGTTGTTCTCGTCAAGGCCCAAACCCTCGGCCAGACCCTTAATATAAGCAGCCTTTTCGGTAACTGTCATTTCAAAAACCTCCGTTTATAAAGCTTTACGCTCTCTCCATGTACTCGCCGGTTCTTGTGTCGACCCTTATCATATCGCCTTCGTTAATGAACAAAGGTATACGGATCTCGGCGCCGGTTTCAAGAGTAGCGGGCTTGGTTACGTTGGTGGCCGTATCGCCGCGAACACCCGGCTCGGCCTTGGTAACCTGTAATTCGACAAAGTTGGGAGGTTCGACTCCGAACACCTTTCCCTTGTACGAAAGTACACGGCAGATCATGTTCTCCTTAACAAACTTGAAGTTGTCGGACAGCTCGCTCTTGTTGATGGGAACGAGCTCGTAGGTCTCCTGATCCATAAAGTAGTACAGATCACCGTCGCTGTATGAATATTCCATCTCTTTACGTTCTACATAAGCGTTCTCGAATTTTGCGGTGGGGTTAAAGCTGGTCTCGGTAACCGCTCCGGTCATTATGTTCTTCATTTTGACGCGGACAAACGCGGCGCCCTTACCGGGCTTTACATGCTGGAATTCTATAACCTGATAGACGTTTCCGTCCATATCAAAGGTTACGCCGTTTCTGAACTCACCGGCTGATATCATATATGTTTTACCTCCGTAATTTAACTACCCTTTTATTTTATACTATAAGTGGCGTTATTGCAAGTATTATTTTGCCGCTCCGGCACAACCGAGAACGTTAAGAATCTTGCCGGTAACAACCTTTTCGATCTCCTGTCTTGCCTCGCCGAGGTACTGACGGGGATCAAAATGACCCGGCTCGGTCGCAAAATGATGACGGATACCGGCCGTCATGGCTATTCTTATGTCGGAATCGACGTTGATTTTGCAAACCGCCATTGATGCCGCCTTGCGGAGCATATCCTCGGGAATTCCGATAGCGTCCGGCATTTTTCCGCCGTACTCGTTTATAATCGAAACATATTTCGGATCGACCGACGACGCACCGTGAAGCACGATGGGGAATCCGGGCAGTCTCCTTGAAACCTCCTCCAGTATATCAAAACGGAGTTGAGGCTTCTGGCCTGGCTTAAACTTATAAGCACCGTGGCTTGTTCCTATTGCTATTGCAAGGCTGTCAACACCGGTGCCGTTTACAAACTTTTCGACCTCTTCCGGACGGGTGTAGGAGGCGTCCTCCGCCGAAACGTTTACCTCATCCTCAATGCCCGAAAGCTGTCCGAGCTCACCCTCTACGGTAACATTGTACTTATGGGCATACTCGACGACCTTGCGGGTAAGGGCTATATTTTCCTCAAGCGGCAGGTGGCTGCCGTCTATCATAACCGATGTAAAGCCGCCGTCGATGCAGGCAACACAGGTCTCGTAATCGGGGCCGTGATCCAGATGAAGGGCGATGGGCAGCCCGGTTTCCTTTTCGGCCGCCTTTACAAGGGCGACAAGATAGTCGTGACGTGCGTATTTACGCGCGCTTGAAGAAACCTGAAGAATAACCGGAGCTTCAAGCTTTTTGCAGGCGTCGGTTATACCCTGAACTATCTCCATATTATTTACGTTGAAAGCACCTATAGCGTAGCCGCCCTCATAGGCTTTTTTCAGCATTTCGGTTGTATTTACCAAAGGCATTTTATATACCCCTTTCGATGGATATTATTTTCACTGTATATTATAACTGTTTTTTTGTCGGAATAAAGTGTTTTTTTACTGTTTGTATAAATAAACAAATTTATATGTGGATTTGTTGTATTTTACACAATTCCGCCACCGGTAAAAATTAAAAAGCCGCCCGTCCGAAAAAGGAAAAGCGGCTTTTGCATTTATGAAACTTTGTGGCATCCCGATTTATTTAACGCCGTCACGGCCAAAACCGAGGACCGCATTTTAAAAAATCAAGTACGCCGCTTAAAAGCCCAAACCGCTTTATATTACTTCGCAGATTTGGCCTTATTGACAATCTCGGTAAACGCTGCCGGATCGTTTATTGCCATTTCGGAAAGCATTTTGCGGTTAATCTCTATTCCTGCCTTTTTAAGTCCGTTCATAAAGGTGGAATAGTTCATTCCGTTGGCCTTTGCGCCGGCCGAAATACGGGTTATCCACAGACGGCGAAAATCGCGTTTGCGCTGTTTACGCCCGATGTAGGCGTACTGACCCGACTTCATAACCTGCTGTTTAGCGGTTTTAAAGAGGGTGTGTTTGGAACCGAAATAGCCCTTAGCGAGCTTTAATGTCTTTTTTCTTCTTTTGCGCGTCATAAGAGCGCCTTTAATACGAGCCATTGTTTATTTCTCCTTTACAGTCACTGTCAATTTTAAATCTTGCCTGAAAAGACCCTTAGGCGTAGGGCAGCATGCTCTTGACAGCGGCTGCATTGGTCTTGTCGGCGTAGGCGTTCTTGCGGTAGCCCCGCTTGATCTTGGTGGTCTTGCCGTGGCCGTTGAGCAAGTGGCTGCGGTAAGCGTGGCCGCGTTTCACCTTGCCGTTTTTGGTGAGCTTAAAGCGCTTTTTCGCACCGGAGTGAGTTTTGATTTTAGGCATTTTATGTTCCTCCTAAGATTTTGTTTGCTTACTTTTGCTGCTGGCTGGGCTTCGGGCTCATGAACATCTGCATGCTGCGCCCTTCCAGCTTGGGGGCCTTATCCACCACCGCTATCTCGGCCAATACCTCGGCAAACCGCTTTTCCACCTCGAGGCCCAGGTTGGTATGGGCCATCTCGCGCCCGCGGAACCGGATGGATACCTTGAGCTTGTGGCCGGCCTTTACAAACTTGGCCGCCTGGCTGACCTTGGTGTTGAAGTCGTTCGTGTCGATGTTCAGCGAAAGCCGGATCTCCTTGACGTCGATGACCTTCTGATTCTTCTTGGCTTCCTTGTCTTTCTTCTGCTGTTCAAAGCGGAACTTGCCGTAGTCCATCAGCTTGCACACAGGCGGGGCCGCCTGCGGTGCGATCTTGACCAGGTCCAGCTCCTGCTCCTCCGCCATGCGCAGCGCGTCGCGGGTGGACACGATGCCCAGCTGGCTGCCGTCAGCGCCGATCAGTCGGATCTCTCTGTCGCGAATGCCTTCATTCAGCTCCAGGTCTTTTTTGCCGTTCGTAGCGATTGGGACACACCTCCATCTAAAACTTTCAGTTTTGAAAAAACGAACGCGGCCACCGTTCGGCAGCCGCGTTCAGCAAAACACACGCAAAGACGCCCCAAAGCGGGCGGCCTTTCAGTATGACCCGGGCCCTGTGGGCCGCAAGGTGAGCACGGCGGCTAGCCGGTTGCTGCTTTCTTTACCAAGTTAGTATAGCATGCCCCGCCGCCGCCGTCAAGCCGTGCGCAAAAATATTTTTGGAGTACCGGCTCCAAAATGCGTATCTGTTTTGGGGGCGCTGTTTTTCTGCTGAATGGGCGCAGCTTATTGCCACAGTGCTTTCCTCCAAGTCAGCGGATGGGGTGCCCGGTTTTCTATTAACAGTGCGCCCGGCCCTTTTTCTTCCCGCTTCACGCCAGATCCACCGCGATCTCCACGCCCAGGTCAAAGCTGTACAGCGAAAGCCTTGTCACCGGCTTTTTGAAGCGCCTGTCAATCGCCTCGGCATACATCAGCAGCTGCGGGCGGTAGGCCGCCACAAACTGTTCGTGGGTCTTGCCCCGGTCGGTCTTGTAGTCCAAAATTTCCAGATGGTCGCTGAATTCCAGCACCAGGTCCGCCACGCCCTGCACCAGTGTGCGCGCGCCCAAAAGCTCGCCCTCCGCCTCGGGCGCGGCCTGTTCCGCAGGGATCGAGGTGATGAAATCATACTCCCGCAGCACCCGGTCGGCCGCCTTTATGCGGGCGTAGGCGGGGCTTTGGAAAAACTCCTCCAGCTTTTCAAAATCCATCTTGTCATACAGTTCGGGCAAAAGCAGCCGCTTTTCCACCTGCCGCCGGGCCTCGGCCCGCACATCGGCGCTGGCGGCCTCAAAATCCGCGTACTGCAAAAAGGCGTGCAGCGCCG
>ERZ857998.798-NODE-798-length-41715-cov-19.077196_pt1 | contig 41715 bp, 40 predicted proteins | sample MGYA00519954_ERZ857998 | MGnify/ENA primary metagenome ERZ857998 (study PRJEB31778, sample SAMEA3449424) | human gut metagenome | biome: human gut; feature: human-associated habitat; material: faeces | place: United Kingdom | collected 2010/2012 ...
ATTCAAAAGTTTACACCAACATGCTCGGGTTAAGGTACTTTTGAATTGTTCAGCAAGCATTATTATAAACGGAACATTTTCTGTTTTTTACGATAAAAGTTCAAGGCAGCTTGTCTGAACAGTAGGGCAGCGAGGCAAGGGCGCGCAAGCCGTCAATGTCTGTCAGTTCAACACATCCCTTTGATTTGTAAATCAGCTTTTTGTCATTCAGCTTTTTCAGAGTTTTGGTTACTCTTTCTCGGCTCGTTCCTATGTACCGCGCAATATAGTCGTGAGTGAGGTGTATATGTGTCTTTCCGTGTCGGTCATATTCGGCAACAAGAAAAACGGCAAGACGCTTTTCCAGACCGTGAAACAGAATCCATTGCACCGAATCCATAACCAGATTAAACCGCTCGGCAATCAACTCATAGGCAAAGCAGCGAAAATACAGGTTGTTTCGCATCAGCTGCTCCATAATCGACATATTGACAACGAGAACCCTGCTGCGGCAGTCTGATGTGAGAAACACCTGAAAGGATATTTGGTTGAACAGACTCAGGGCAGAGAATATACAAATACTTTGATCGTGAAGAGAAAACAGGGTGATCTCTCTGCCGTCGTGTGACAGTAAATACGCACGGATTCTGCCCTCGACCAGCATCATAAGACCGATGTCCTCGCCCGCCATGGAATGAAGGATGTATGAGTCTCTGTCAAAGGTACGAATATAGGCGTTATTGCGAAGCATATCCTTTTCGGCATTGTTCAAATGCTCCCAGAACGGCAGCGCATGAAGATGTTTTGTCGTTGTGTTCATCGGGTACACTCCTCTCAATATATAATTATTATATCATGCGTCGGCACCGTTGTACAGTGCCGACGGCACATATGCTCCCGAAGCTCGGATTTTAAAGAAATGTTCTGAAGAATCGGCATGAAAAAGTTCTGAAATAACCGTAAAAAATTTCCGAAACGGGTTGACAAAAAACGCGGGGGAGGGTATAATATTACTTGTAAAATATCATATTTTTATATTCGGCAAACCTGTCGAAAGGCAGGGACGCAAAGTTTAGTGTCTAACCGGAAAAATTCCGTATGATTGACTGACCGCACTTTTTATGGCTGCGGTCGGTCTTTTTTTGTGAAAAAAACGCTCCGAACGGTGCCCGCGTCACATACAGTCGGTTCCTGCAGCACAGACGCTGTACGGCAGTTTCTGTATAATTAAAATACTATGGCGGGTTAGTTATGCCTGATTCCCGAAAATCATGAGGTTAATTCGGCGGAGTATTCAATTTTCACGGTGATATCAAAGCCGCAAGACAATTTTTTGGAATCTGTAAGGATTAAACGGCGATAACTGAAAAATTCGTTCGGGAGGACTTCTGTATGTCTGAAAGCAAAATATCAAAAAGAATTCTCTTCGTTATCGGAGCGGTGTTGTGCTGCATTTTCGCGGTAATTCTTGTATGCAACCTGACGATCATCATAAAAGGCGTTGCAAATCCGAGAATTCCGCCGTCGGTATTCGGTGTCACACCGATGGTTGTGCAGTCGGGCTCAATGAGCGGCAATGCCGAGGATCATATAGAAGTAGGCGACCTGATTTTTACGGTTAAGCCCGATACGGACAAGCTGAAGGCAGGCGACATTATCTCGTTTATGGACGGCAATATTGCCGTTACCCACCGCATTGTTGAGGTGCAGGCGGGAGCTGACGGAAAGCGCAGCTTTGTAACCAAGGGCGATGCCAACAACACCGAGGACCCGGCAGTCAGCGAGGACGCGGTGTTCGGACTGTATAAGGGGCGTGTTCCGGGACTGGGTGACTTTGCCATGTTCCTGCAAAAGCCGTTGGGTATGGCGGTATTTATCGGCATACCGGTGTGTGCTTTTATTATATATGATATCATCCGCCGCCAGAGAAGCTCCGGCAGAAAGGATAAGGAAACCGAAGCGCTGAAAGCGGAGCTTGAACGGCTGCGTGCCGCCGCGGGAGAAAAGAATCCCGAAAAAGAAGACGGCGGCAATACATAATAAACGGTATCTTCCGCGAGACCGGTGCCACAGCCGGACAAAGCGGTGATATATATGAGGGTAAGTCCTCGGTTGAGGCGATTTATGTCGTATCACGAAATCCGAATGACGGTATTTTATCGTCTCAACATTTTTTTATTTTTAAGGAGGAACATTCCATGATTTTGAAAAACAATCGAACAATGAGAGCAGCGGTTCTCTTGCTTGCGCTTGTACTTATCACATCATGCTTTGTCGGAGGCACCTTCGCGAAGTATGTAACCAGCGGTGATGCGGCTGATCATGCCAGAGTAGCCAAGTGGGGCGTGACTGTTACCGCTCACGGAACCGGCGATGTCTTTGCCAAAGAGTATGACGCCGTTGCCGGGCAGGATAACACCGTTATCGCCGGCGGCGAGTACAAGGTTATAGCCCCCGGTACAAAAAAAGAAAATGCCACACTGGTAACACTGAGCGGTCAACCGGAGGTTGCCGTAAATGTCACCTATAGTGCCGAGCACTTCAATCTGACCGGCAATTGGGCAAGCGATGATGCCGGTACATTCTATTGCCCGTTGATTATCACGGTTGGCGACACGGTCATCAAATGTGCGGAAAAGACTAGCGCTGATGATGTCAAAACAGCTGTGCAGGCCGCTGTTGCTGCCTGCAGCGCTAACTATGGAGCCAAAACGGATCTTTCCACAGTGGCAAACGGAGGCCTGAAAATCTCCTGGGAGTGGCCTTTTGAGGGCGGAGCAACAAATCCGAATCAGACCGATGTGAAGGATACATATCTCGGAAATCAGGCAACTAAGACCGCAACTCCCGAAATTCTACCTTCCATTTACATTCCGGTGACAGCCACCGTAACTCAGATCGACTAAGGCTCTTATTTTACGGCTTTTGCACAGTCGTATATCCCCCGCCATGTGGCTGGCGGGGGATAATACTCGGGCTGTATGCAGTGTTCCCGACATCTGCTTGCCGGGAGTCCCGCATATGTCCCGAACCCCTGCAGCCCTGCGGTTTTGCCGTTTTTAAGCGAGGTGGCGTATGAATAACTCTGAAAAATTGAGGGAATGGATGTTTCCCGCCATACTGATACTGTTTATATTACAGGTCATGCTGCTGCCGGTAATGATAGGTCTTACCTATGCCGTACCCGCAGAGAGACCGGAGCACATCCTTACCTATAGAACAGGCTCGCTTGTTTGGGATAAGGCTGCTTCGGTGCGCCCGGACGGCTCTGCGGAGCTTTCATTTTTTGAAACACTGTATAAGAATGTAAACGCCGATAACGCCGAAAGGGTGTTGGCGCCGGGTACGGAAAAGGACAGTGTAATCCGGCTTAAAAACGATACAAATAAAGAGATAACCTATACCGCCGTACTGTATTCGCTCTCGACCTCGCCCGATCTCAATATCGGAGCTACCCTTTCGGGAGACGGATTTTCGGATATATCCCGGTATACGCTCCCCGAAAGCATTAAGAAAGAAACGGTTGTCCGCGCGGTCGGCGGCAGTCTGGCTGCAAAAAGAATGCAGGACTTTGATATAAACTGGTTTTGGAATTTTGAGGACGGTGCAAGCACCGACGGACGGGATAGCATTGACACCTATCTCGGCAATAAAGCCGCAAACGAAAGGGCAGACGAAGCAACTCTGGGATTTTACCTTGTTGTATACGACGACAGCGAGATATTGCCTTCTCCGCAAACGGGCGACAATACCGTAATCTGCGGTTATGTTGTGCTGATGTTCATCAGCGGCGGACTGTGCCTTTTCCTTGCCCTTACACGGAAAAGGAGGGAAAGGGATGAAGACTGAAAAGACTTTGACCGTCCTGCGGAGGGTGCTTAAAGCTCTGATTCTTATAATCGTAGGTGTTATTCTGCTTGCAAATCTGTATTGCCTTGCCGCGGGGCGGATATTTAAGGTGAAGGCTCCGACCGTGTTCGGCTGCTCCTCCGCTGTTGTGCTGACGGGCAGCATGAGCGGCACCATAGAGCCCGACGATTTTATCATCACCCGTAAGCAAAGCGATTACACGGTCGGCGATATTGTGATGTATCAGACCGGCGGCACACCGGTAACCCACCGCATTATTTCCGAAAACGAAAAAGGCTACCGCACCAAGGGCGACGCAAACAATACCGACGACGGCACCGAAATACCGAAGGAGGATGTGGTCGGGAAAGTGGTGCTGGTGATTCCGAAAATCGGGGCGGCTGTTCGCCTTGCGCGAACACCGATCGGAATGCTCAGCCTGTTTGCCGCGATTATTTTGATTGCCGAGCTGCCGAATCTGATCGGATATATTCGCCGCAAGGACGAAAAACAGAAAAACTGAAAAAACAAGGGGGCGGGAAAATGAAACACAGCGGAAAAACAGAGCAAAAGCCGAAATTCCGGCTTCCTTTTTCCGCCGTTTTGCTTTATCTTCTGCTGATTTCGGCGGCGGTGTCCGGCGTGACCTTTTCAAAATATGTGACGGGGACAACGGTGGGCGACACGGCAAGAGTGGCAATTATGCGTGATATCACCGTTACAGAAACCGGAAATTTTGCCGAGACGGATAAATGGGTTATTACCCCCGGTGTGGATATGATAAAAAATGCCGTTGTGAATTTCGAGGGCAGCGAGATGGCGTGTTATGTGTTCTGCGAGATAAAAACATCGGGCTGGAGCAGACTTGATGAACACAGCTTTGCTTTTTCAGGCAGCGGCGAAAACATCCTCGGCTGGGCAGTAAATAATGATTGGAAATTTCTTTCCGGCAACGGAAGCGAAGCAGTATATTACCGTATAGTCAGCGCCAACACCGTGCTGCAGGCGGATGTGTTGGCTGACGGCGGCAAAATAACCGTCAGCGAGAATATAACCAAAACACAGCTCGGACTTCTGCCGAAGGATATGCAAATTAAAATCAGCGCCGCGGCGGTGCAGTATAACGGCTTTTCCGAGGGTGAATATACGGAAGAACAGAGAGCCTTGGCAGCATGGGAAGCCGTGAAAAACAAATAATCCCCACAGGAAAGCAGGTGGAAGAATGAAGGGAAGATATCGGGCAAAGCATTTTAGAAATACGGAACATACAGGGTTCAGAAGACTTCTTTCGGTTATTCTGTGCCTTTGCCTGCTTGCGTCTGTTCTTCAAATACAGATGATAACGGCATTTGCCGCAGCAAAGCTTGATTCGGTGACTGTTACACATGAAGGCAAGAAAACGGAAAAGCTGATTCTGCCTCAAAACGAAAGAGCCACCCTCAAAGCCGAATGTTCTCCGAATACGCAGAATATCGCCTATCAATGGCAGATACTTGCGGATATCAAATCAGAGCTTTGGGTGAATATTTACGACGCGACAAAGCAGTCGATGTCGCTGTCCTGCGCTATGCTCGGCTCACTTTTGGACGAATCGGGCAGCGCCTATATCCGCTGCAGGGCAACAGCAGGCGAAAGCAGTCAATATTCCGATGCTGTCTGCATAACGGTTGCTTTTAATGCTCTTGCAGATGCCGAACCTGCTGCTGTGCAGAGCGGTAACTCCTCGGCGCGAAAGGCTCCTGCCCGCACACCTAGGAGCAATCCGGAATATGTGGACATCGTCATAAACTATTTGGATGCCGTGTCTGGTCAGCCTATCTACACGGGATTTACCGCACAGATACAGTACGGCACTTCCTATCACAATACAGTTATTTCACCGACCTATCTCGGATATGCGCCGTTTTATAATGCGGCAAATCCTTCTGTTACCGTTCCGGAGGGCGGCACGGTGGACGCGAATAACGATGCGACGGTAGTCACTCTGAATATTCCGGCAGACTATACAGCGGCGCAGTATGTCGTAAATGTCTATTATAAGGCAATTGATGTGCCCTATGCCGTGCGGTACTACTTCCAGAATATCAACGACGATATGTATAGCGAGAATATGGGACTTTACCGCATATCCTCTGCCAAAACCGGCACGATTATTTCCAACGAGCAGCTTGCGGTGCAGGATGAGGAGACGGTAAAGGGCTTTACGAAGCTGTATCATTATCCGGAGGCAGTCGCCGCCGACGGTTCCACCGTTTTTCAGTGCTACTACGACCGCAATTATTACATGGTTAAATTTGATATGGACGGCGGCTACGGCACAGAACCGGTATATGCCCGCTACGGAACGCCCTTTGTTGTAAATGCCCCTACACGGCACGGCTATGTGTTTGACGGCTGGGACGATGTGACGAGCGGCACCGGCGACAATGTCAAAGATACTCTGCCCGATACCGTGACCCATGAAAACCGCACATATAAAGCTCTTTGGCGCACGGTTGACACCACATATACGGCGGTGTATTGGCTGCAAAATGCAGATGATGACAAATACAGTTATATCGGCAGCGTCAAGAAAAACGCAAAGAGCGGCGACAAAGTTTCGGGTACGGACAGTCTGACGGCAACCACACCGCTTTGCGGGAATACTCATACTCACACCGCGGCATGCTATCCCGATGATTTCAGCCACTATATTTATGAGCGCGCCGATGAAAATGTCACTGTTAAGGGCGACGGCTCCACTGTTGTCAACATCTATTACATAAGAAAAACATACACCTTGAGGTTTTATTATGTCAGGGAGAAGAACGGCGTCTATCAGCTTGTCGGCGGTTCTAACTATCCCTTCGGAAATAAAGATTCGCAGTTTACCCGTCCCAATCCGTATACCGTGCAGAACCTGTTGGCTAAGGTGCCGGACGGCAGCTGGGGAAAAATTAAATCGCTTCCGGTTTTAAAACAGAAATATGCCGATAAATACACCGTGGGAATGCTCGTTGATACAGCAAAAGGCTATACCTATCATTATCTTGAATTGAGCGCCCGCTTTGATGCAAATTTGACTGATTCTTGGCCGGGCGAAGCCTTTGAACCGATTGAGGTGGATGAAAACCATACTGCAAACGGCGCACAGAATCATATGGGCGAAGGTCAGTGGGGGAATTATGCCTACCTTGCGGGCTGGAACGGTGAATTTAAGGTGAAATACACCAAGGATAATCCCAATTCAACCATTAAGGGTATGTTTCAGAAGCTTGACGATAATCTATTGTATGACTCCTCGGAAGGAACCTCGGACATAGTTTCTTTTCTCGCCTTTTTTGAAAACGGAGCCGATATCGGTTGGAGCTATCCTCTCCAATGGCAGTACGAAATGTACGTTCCGGTGCTTCCCGGGGAAACCGTCGATCTTACCTATAACGGTGTGGATTATCTTCTTTATAAGTCCATTGACACCTCAGACAACAATGCAGGTATTGACCATCAGACACAGCCGACTCTCTACGGCTTCACCGCAAACGGAAAGACCTCGTTTAAAAACGCCGATCTTTCCGACGGAAGAGCTTCCTATACGGCAAGGTTTTTCTATCAGAGAACCTATCATGATCTGACTATGCATAATTATAATCAGATCCATTTGTATGAAAAGCTCCCATATCAGGATCCGCTGGACGATTACGGCAATACCACGCCGCCGTATCCGTCTACTCTGGAGGAAAACGCATATACCTTCAGCGGTTGGTATTATTCTCCCGGATGCTATGACGGCAGTGAATATAAAGCCGGAGACACAATGCCCGGGAAGAATATCGGTCTGTACGCCAAGTGGACGCCCGTAAATCACACGGTACGCTTCTTCCGCACCTATGACGATATGATTGCCTTTGAAACGGCGGGCATTGAAAACTGTATGCTTGAAACACGGGAAATACCGCACGGCAGTGTGCTGGGAAGTGTGGATAACCCCACACATCATTCAGACGGGCTTGCATATACCTTCGGCGGATGGTTTTATATGCGTGCCGGCAACAAGACGGCATATACGCCGCTTGATATGCCTGTTATAAAAGATATGAATGTCTTTGCCGACTGGGGCACACACTCGGCGCAGCCCTACCGAATCCACTATGCTCTGCACGAGGGAGAAGGCGACAGCTCCTGGCTGGGACTTCTTAACACGGCAGCAAACGCCTCGCCTAAGGACAATAAAACCTATAAAGTAACAAATGACGACGAGGATCGCACCTATGTATACCTGACATCGGATAACAGGTATCACCGCCTGATCGCACCCGATTCCGCCGGCTTTGCCTATCAGGGGAACACCCGTACCTTCTATCCGAAAGCGGGCGAGCCGCTCAACGAGCTTTATCCTGCTTATAACAGCAGCGGTTATTACCCGACGCTTGCCAGCCATTCCGTCACAGTGGAATATGAGGAGAACAAGGAAGAGCCGGAGCACAATGTATTTACCTTCACCTATGTGCATGCGGCGAATATAGCCTATCGGGTGGAATACCGCTATGCGGATACCGGCGCCCTGATAACCTCTGCTCCGGGAGGCGGAACGGTGACGAAATATTCAACCAAGGCGGTCGTGACAGAGCGCTTCGAGGTCATTAAAGACTATATTCCCGATGCTTTTTACAAACGCCTGATTCTTGCCGTTACTGATGACGGAAACGGCAACTATGTAGGCTCTCCGGACAATGTAGTGGTCTTCTATTACAGTAAAAATACGCAGAATGCCTTTTACGCCGTACACCATATGCTGCAGAAGGTTAATGCCGCAGGGGCGGAGCTTACGCAGGATGAAAGCGGTAATTACATCAACTATACCGAAAGCGATGCCCTTACCGAGGGTATCGGAGATATCGGCTCTTCACATGACATCGTACCGCAGACCTTCAGCGGTTTTTCGGTATACGGCACGGGATATATCAAGGATTTCGGCACAACGCAGCTACTTGACGCCGAAACCGATCCGCACTTTACCATTACCGTTAATGAGCAGGGCACCGAGCTGTATATCTTCTATACACGCAACACACAGAGCTACAGGGTATATTATTTGAAGTACGGCACGGATATCGGCAATCTGTCCGACCTGACCTATACCGGTGATACTTCAAATGGCGTGCTTCTTCCGATTGAATCCGGCACAGGCACTTTCGGCTCCGCAGTTACGGCATCGGCAAAGCAGGTCAGCGGAATGAACTGCGTTTCAAATCTGTCACAGACGATCATTCTTCGGGCAAATGACGCGCAGAACTACATCATATTTTACTATTCGCCTTTGCAATATACCGTGGAATACAAGGTGTGGCAGTACGGCGGCGGAACGCTCAGTCAGACTATTGAGGTAGTCAACGGAACGGATCCTTTCAGCGGCTCAACGGCGACGGCTAAGACAGGCTATCGGTTTGAAGGCTGGTACGCGGACGAAGCGTGTACGGTGCCGGTCGGCGACAAGGGAACGGTAACGGGCAGCAAGCTTGTTCCCGCGACGCCAAAGCTTGACGCCATGCCTAAGGTCAACACCTTTTGGGCAAAGCTCGTTCCTGTTGTCGGAAATATGACGATTGTAAGAGGAAACGGCACCGGGGATGAGGAAAACGGCGACAGGGTATTTGTTTACCGTATAACCGCGGCAGATGATCCCGCTTTTGAGTTGTATGTTTCAATCAAGGGGAACGGCAGCGTGACAATTAAGGATATGCTGTGTCGTGAATACATGATAGAACAGCAAAATGCTTGGTCATGGCGGTATAACGACACATCGCGGAAGGTGACCGTTTCCGATGGAACAACAACGAAAGTCACATTCGGCGATGCTCCCGTTAATAATAAATGGCTTAACGGAAACAGCGAAAGGATAACGAACAGAAAGGGGTGACGCCGCAATGTCGAAAAGAATAAAGCACCTGCTGATTGCTGCGGCTGCCCTGTGTATTGCTGCGGCTGCGGGCTTGACCCTTGCCTTTATGTTCAAAAAGGCGGAAAAAACAAATCGGTTTATTCCGGCAGAGGTTTCCTGCGCTGTCCGTGAGAAGACGGACGGCAGCGAGGTAACCGGTATTGCCGCCGTCGGCAGTGAAAAATCGGATATTCGGGTGGAGAATACCGGCAATGTCAAGGAATTTATTCGCCTGAGGCTGGTTTCGTATTATGTCGATTCAAACGGGGACATTGCAGGGAAGGCCGCCTCTCAATACCCGAATCTGACACTTAAAAACGGTTGGATCGCAGGAGCCGACCACACCTACTGTTTTCCCTATCCGGTAGAGCCGGGAAAAGCAACCGAAATACTGTGCGAGCCTTTTACCCTCGGGCAGACACAGCTTGAAAACGGCAGCACGGTGTATCAGGTAATTGAGGTTATTGCCGAGGCTGTTCAGGCAGAACCGATATCCGCCGTGCGGGAAGCCTGGGGCGTAACGGTTACAAATAATACGATCACGGCAGCTCCGTAAAAATTCCTCCTGTTCGGCATATCATGCCCGACAGGAGGCTTTTATTATGTGCCTGCGGCACATATAAGAGTAAAAAGAAATTGGGAAAAATGCCTATTTTCGCTTTACTGCCTATTGACTTTATACCTATTTTTGCTTATAATATTATTAGGAACTCGTCCTAATAACGCGGAAAATGAGAAGGCTCACACCAAGCCGCGGTTAAAGGAGCCGGGCGAGCTCGGCGGGACAGAAAGTAATCTTGATACGGAGATGAAAACCGATGATTATACGCAGAGAAACAAAACAGCGGCAAATGGTTTTACAGGCGGTACAGGCAAGGAAAGACCACCCGACCGCCGATCAGATATTCAACGATGTGCATAAGCTTGATCCGAAAATCAGCCACGGAACCGTATACCGTAATCTGAACCTTCTTTGTGAGGACGGTTTGATCTGCCATGTGCGGGTGCCCGGAGCGGACCGATACGACCTGCGCACCGATCTGCACTATCATATGTTCTGCGTTGAGTGCAAAAAAGTAAGCGATGCGCCGCACCAGTACAAACCGTATTTGGATGAAGAGATTGCCAAACAGTCAGGCTATAAAATTATCAGACATCGTCTGATTTTTGAGGGAGTGTGTCCGGAATGCCAAAATATAGAGCTTCGACCCCTTCCGGAGCCGGTATTCGTTCATTATCCGGTTCAATCGGCTCCTCATATGCCGGTGCCTGCCTTTGCCGAAACGAAAAAGCCAAACAGGAGAAAATGATTGTACAGACAATCTGGCTGCTATTTCCGCATTGTCCTATGTGAAGGACGGCTTATAAAATGTCTCGGTAAAAGAAGACTCGCTGCTTGCGGCTCTCGGATAAGATAAAAAGGTCAAAGCAAATTAAACGAAGCAGTAAAGGAGGAATAACGGTATGAGAAAAATATTCATGGGCATTGCGATTGAGTTGTTTGCTGTTTTACTGCAGCTTTCGTTTAAAGAAACAGCCGTTTCGCTTATTATCGGGGCATTGGGGCTTTTGGTAGCACTTTTCGGTCTGTTCGGAACCCTCGAAAACAGATAGGCAAAGAAATAAGTATTGCTTCTGACTGCAAGGGATTGCAGAAAAAATAAAGGAGGAAACTGAAATGATGACGACTTACGAACACTGTGAACGCTGCGGACGACTCATACCTGAGGGCGATGTTTACTGTGGCTTTTGTCACGGTACTTCGGGAACGGATATTTCCGATTTTGATATGATCCATGATCCGGAAACATATCCGCTGCCGCATCATGAATTTCCCGAAACCGACCAACGACCGTTTTCCTTTAAAAAACAAAGGTAAACCGGGCGCTGACAGGTAAGCGGTATGAAAGAGGAGCCGACTGTGCGAAACTGTCGGCTCCGGGACTGAAAATCGTTTTATAACGGAGGGGCAAAAGCATGAAGAAACGGAAAAGGATTATTCTTGCGGTATCGGCTATTGTTAGTGTGACAGCGGCTGCCGCTGCCGTTTATCTGTTTATCATACGATTGAGGAACGGAGCGATTATATGCAGCAGAAAGTCCGATAATTGAAAAACACGAACGGAGAATTTTATGAAACTGACATTTCTCGGTGCGGCACACGAGGTTACGGGCTCCTGCACCTTGCTTGAAGCCTGCGGCAAAAAGCTTCTGGTTGACTGCGGCATGGAGCAGGGCCCGAATATTTATGAAAATCGCGAGCTTCCCGTGCCGCCCGCCGACATAGACTTTGTATTTCTCACACATGCCCACATTGACCATTCCGGAAAGCTTCCGCTGTTGACCAAAAACGGCTTTCGCGGGAATGTTTACGCAACGACCGCTACGCGCGATCTATGCGCAATCATGCTAGCCGACGCTGCGCACATTCAGGAAACCGAAGCGGTCTGGAAGAACCGCAGAGCACTGCGCTCCGGTGAGGAGGGCTACACTCCGATGTATACCCTTGACGATGTAAAGAAGCTTATGCTGCAGTTTCGGGTGACTGATTACAAAACGGCGGTGAAGCCGTGTGACGGCATATCGGCTGTCTTTTATGACGCGGGGCATCTGCTGGGCTCGGCAAGCATTAAAATATCGGTAACCGAAAACGGAGAGACTCACCATGTCGTTTTTTCGGGGGATATCGGAACGCCGAGCAGACCGCTTCTGTGCCCGCCAAGTGTGCCGGATGAAGCGGACACTTTGATTATTGAATCCACTTACGGAGACAGCCCGCGTCCGCCGCAGCCGAAGGATACCGAGCAAAGGCTTGCCGAAATAATCGATCGAACGATCACCGGCGGAGGAAATGTGGTAATCCCGTCATTTGCGGTCGGGCGAACACAGGAGCTTCTGTATATGCTTCGGCGTATCAAGGAGCAGCGGCTCTCTCTTACCGATTTTCAGGTATATCTTGACAGTCCGCTTGCGATTGAGGCGACCGCAATTTATAAGGATACTCTCCGCAGTTACTTTGATGAGGAAACAAACGAACTGCTTGACAGAGGAGTCAATCCTATCGGATTTGACGGCCTGCATCTTTCGGTAACAGGGGACGATTCCAAAAATATCAACGCAGATCCCACGCCTAAAGTCATCATCTCCGCCTCGGGTATGTGCGAGGCGGGGCGCATCCGGCATCACTTAAAGCATAATCTTTGGAGACCGGAATGTACGGTTCTCTTTGTTGGGTATCAGGTGGAGGGAACACTTGGCAGACGACTTTTGAACGGTGCACGGTATGTCAACCTGTTTGGGGAAGATGTCAGGGTTGCGGCAGATATTGAAAACCTTGAGGGTATATCGGCACATGCCGACATGTTACGGCTGGTGGATTGGATAGCTTCGATGAAGAAACGACCGACAAGAGTCTATGTTAATCATGGCTCGGACGGCGTATGCGACAGCTTTGCCAAAACCGTTACCGAACGGCTTGGAATTGAAGCAACGGCTCCGTACAGCGGGGACGTTTTCGATCCGGTCGTCGGTACGCAGCTTACCGTCGGCAGCCGACAAAAGGTGCCGCACGGCGCTTACAAAAGGAAGGGGCGCTCCTCTGCGGTATGGAACAAGCTGTACGTGGCCGGTATTCGTCTTATGGGGATTATTGAGCGCAGCAGCGACTGTAAGAGCAAAGAACTTGTTGTCCTTACCAACCGTATCAACGCTCTTTGCGATAAGCAGGAAAAGGCAATTAAGAAAGATAACACGCGGTGAGATGCTGCGCGGAAAACGGCGGAGAAGCTGTATTAAAGCATAATACTGTCGAAAGCTTCGGAATAAGATCGGGGGAGAGAAAAATGAAAGCAATTGGGGTATTGCCCGAAGATTACGGGGAAATATACTCGCTTAATCTTCAAAAGGATAAAAGGACGGCGATAATCGTTAATTTACTTGCTCTTGCCATTGCGGCTGTTATGGCGGTATCCATGAACTTTTTCGTACCCGTGACCTCCGTTTTTGATATGAGCGGGGGGATAGTCCGCTATTTTTTAAGGCTTGCCGCTTTAATTGTTTTAATGGTGCTGTATATGGTTCTCCATGAGCTGGTTCACGGCATTGCGATGAAGTTATGCGGTACAAAAAGGGTAAAATACGGGTTTACCGGCTTATATGCGTTTGCGGGAAGTGAGGATTATTACGATAAAAAATCGTATATTTTTATAGCGCTGGCTCCCATCGTGCTTTGGGGAACTGTGCTGGCTGCCGTTAATTTCTTTGTCCCGACCGAATGGTTCTGGATCGTTTATATGATTCAGCTTATCAATATTTCGGGAGCAGCGGGTGATCTGTTTGCAGCCGTGAAATTTTCACGCATGCCGAAGAATATACTCATACAGGACAGCGGCGTGAGCATGAGAGTTTTTTATATCGGAAATTAGATATTAAATATAGGTCTGCAAAGATATACAGCATAATAATTTTGTATAAAATCAGCCTGTTGCTGTCGGGAAAACCGATAACAACAGGCTTTAATATTAATAATTCCGCATTGTAAAAAGTGTGTATAAACCGTCATAATCAACCCTTCCTCGGCATATGCTTTACCAAAAGACAGTTTGACTGCCGCGAGTTAAAAGCATATGGAGGAAGAATTATGACAAATGTGAGCATTTATAAGGATATAGCCGCGCGCACCGGCGGAGATATTTATATCGGAATTGTCGGACCGGTGCGCACGGGAAAATCAACATTTATAAAGCAGTTTATGGATAAGCTCGTGCTGCCGAACATAGCCGGAGATTATTTAAAGGAAAGGGCGAACGACGAGCTTCCGCAATCCTCATCCGGCAGAACAATAATGACGACCGAGCCGAAGTTTATACCCGAAAAGGGCGCTGAAATAAGAATTGACGATTCATCGGTAATGAATGTGCGGCTGATAGACTGCGTGGGCTACATAGTGCCGAGCGCGCTCGGATATATTGAGGGCGATCAGCCGAGAATGGTAATGACGCCGTGGTTTGAAGAGCCCATACCCTTTAACATGGCGGCGGAAATAGGTACGCGCAAGGTAATAAACGAGCATTCTACTATCGGGCTTGTCATCACGACAGACGGCAGCATCAGCGATATCCCGCGCAGCGAATACGAGGAAGCGGAGGAGCGGGTGATAGATGAGCTGAAGGCAATAAACAAGCCGTTTGTGATATTGCTCAACTGTATGTACCCCGAATCGGCAGAAGCGCAGGAGCTTGCACAAAGGCTTACCGAAAAATACGGAATCCCGGTACAGCCGGTAAACTGTCTTGAATTATCCGAGGAGGATATAAAGCAAATATTATCGCGCGTTCTTTTTGAATTCCCGATTAAAGAGATATGCATAAGCTTTCCGCGCTGGATAAACTCGCTTCCGCTTGAACACAGGCTGCGCGCGGAGCTTACCGATACGATTAAAAAATCGGCGGAAAATGTACGGCATATAAGGGATATCAGGTGCTTTGAAACGGCGTTCGCAAACAGCGAAAACGCCGACGGAGCAACAATCAACGGAATAAATCTTGGCACGGGCAGCGCGGAGATAACAATTAAAATAAACAGCTCTCTTTTTTACAGCGTGCTTGCCGAAAGCACCGGGCTTAAAATCAATGATGAGCAGGAGCTTATGGAATGCGTTAAGGAGCTTGCCGAAATCAAAAAGGAATATATGAGGGTCAAGGACGCGCTTGACGAGGTTGAGGCGACAGGCTACGGAATAATAATGCCCGAAATTGAGGACCTAAAGCTTGAGGAGCCCGAAATTATGAAGCAGGGCGGGCGCTACGGGGTGCGGCTTCGCGCCTCTGCACCGTCAATTCACCTTATGAAGGCCGAAATCACTACCGAGGTAAGCCCGATCGTAGGAAGCGAAAAGCAGTCTGAGGATCTGGTGATGTATCTTTTAAGCGAGTTTGAAGAGGATCCGGTTAAGATATGGGATTCTAATATATTCGGAAAATCGCTCCATGAGCTTGTAAACGAAGGGCTGCACACCAAGCTTTCCCGTATGCCCGCAGACGCAAGGCAAAGGATTCAGGAAACGATAGAACGCGTGATAAACGAGGGCTGCAACGGTCTTGTCTGCATAATCCTTTAAGAAAAAAATCACATAAAACGACCGCTGCCGCAGCTTTGCTGCGGCAGCGGTTATTTAGATATTAGATATTAAATGGCAGATGTTGGATGTGCAGACCATCGGCTCCCTTGTGTAAAGGGTGACTCCTCACAGTGTGAGGAGATGTCACGAAGTGACAGAGGAGACCGCCGCCGTCAGCGGCTCCTGCGGAGCAGGTGAGGGATTGTTAGTGACTAAAGTCTATTTAATGCCTGCTGAACAATTCAAAAGTACCTTAACCAAGCATGTTGGTATAAACTTTTGAATTGTTCAGGTGTAAGGTTTTGACCCATAAAATCGAGATTTTAACTCGCTTTTATATAATTGCATTTGCTAATGCAATTATTCAGTAGACATTATTTATAAACTAAAGATTAGATATGCTAAACATAGTTTATAATACATCGGTTTTCTAATCAATCTTAAATATGTAACAACCCCTCCTTCAGCCATACGGCTGCCACCTCCCCTTACACAGGGGAGGCTATTTTTGGTGCATACCACCGTCTCGGCTGCCGCCCCGGTCGGTGCTTCTGCTTTCGCAGGGGTGTCCGCAGGACACTCGCATCCTCGTCAGAGGGTGCGGGCGGTTTGTACGAACCAAAGGCTCCCTTGTGTAAAGGGAGCTGCCGCTGTCAGCGGCTGAGGGATTGTTACAGACTGAAATGAGCAAAAAATCAATGTCTGTACTGAAAATTTAATCCTTGTATTTACAACATCTGCAATTGCGAAAAATTACCTCCCGACACTTACGGTTTTATTCACTCCAATATTTTTTATCAAGGCTTCTGAAGGAAATCGCTGATGAAATATGGTTTCGTTTAATAAGCTCGCTTCCGTCAAGGTCGGCTATAGTTCTTGCAATCTTTAAAATTCGGTCGTAGGCTCTTGCGGACATTCCGAGCCTGTCGAACGCAAGCTGCAGGTATCCGTCGGCTGCACTGTCGGTAACGCAGTATTTTTTAAGCATAGCAGGGGTAAGTCTTGCATTGCAGGATACTCCCGTACCGCGGTAGCGCTCAATCTGCAGCTTTCTTGCGCGGTTTACACGCTCCCTTATTTCAGCCGAGGTCTCCTCCTCAGACGAGGAGTTAAGCTCCTCAAAGTTGACCGGCGGCACCTCGACATGGATATCAATACGGTCAAGCATCGGACCTGAAATTCTGTTGAGATAATTGCGCACCGCCTTGGGCGAGCAGATGCACTCCTTTGTGGGATGCCCGAAAAATCCGCACGGGCAGGGATTCATGGCGGCAACAAGCATAATCGAGCTTGGATATGTAAGCGTGCCCGCAACGCGGGAAATGGTCACCTTGCCGTCCTCAAGCGGCTGACGGAGCGCCTCGGTAACATCGCGGCGGAATTCGGGCAGCTCATCAAGAAAAAGCACGCCGTTATGCGCAAGCGATATTTCGCCCGGCTTCGGAACAGAACCGCCGCCGGTTATGCCTGCGGGCGATACCGTGTGGTGTGGTGAGCGGAAGGGGCGGACGCGGACAAACGGGTTATTTTTATCAAGAATTCCGGCTATGGAATGAATTTTCGTGGTTTCAATCGATTCCTCAAAGGTCATTTCCGGCAAAATTGTGGGAAGCCGCTTTGCAAGCATGCTTTTGCCGGCTCCGGGAGGCCCTATAAGCAGGATATTATGCCCGCCCGCAGCTGCAACCTCAAGAGCCTTTTTGGCGGCGAACTGCCCTTTAACATCGCTGAAATCCACCGCGTCCGAAAGGGCGGGCGCGTTTATTTCGGTAACGGGCATGGGGGTTAAGGTGTCGGTTCCCGTAAGGTGGGCTATCAGCTGCTTTATATTGTTGATTCCGTATACATTTATCCCTTCGATTATTGCAGCCTCCGCCGCGTTTTCCTCGGGGACGAAAACATTTTTTATGCCGCTTTTGAGCGCGGTTATGGTTATGGCGAGAACGCCGCCGACGGGTCTTAATCTTCCGTCAAGCGAAACCTCGCCTATAAAAACGCTGTCTCCTATATCGGCATCCAGCTGACCGGAGGCCTTGAGGATTGCTATAAGCACCGGCAGATCGTATATCGAGCCTTCCTTTTTCAGATCCGCCGGAGCGAGATTTATGGTTATCCGCCCGATAGGGAATTTAAAGCCGCAGTTTTTTAGCGCCGCACGCACCCTGTCGCGCGATTCCTTGACCGCAGCATCGGGAAGACCCACTATATCAAAGGCGGGAAGACCCGACGATATATCGGCTTCAACCTCAATCATATAAGAATCAATGCCGAAGAGTCCCACGCTTTTAAGCTCCGAAAACATTAACACCGCACCTCGTTTTTTCTTATATACATGCCGCACCTGTCAGCGCAGTATATTAATTATACTTTAATTTACAATTAAAAGCAATACCCGACATATAAACAGAAAAAATCACGGCAATTCGGTGATTACGGAGACCTCATCCGTTCGGCAGATGTTATACATATATTTCTTATTTTTCTTGCTTGAATCGCATAAATAAAAGCTTTTGGCGGCATTTTTAAGCATTGCTTTTTTCACGCACGCCTCTTCCGCGGAGGAATCGGTTATGAACCCGTCCTCTGTATAGCCGCGGCTTGAAAAGAAAAATATATCGGCATTGAAATGAGAAACAAAGGCTTCGGCTTCGGAGCCGATGTAAGCAATCGAATGCTGCAGAAGAAGCCCTCCCGCGCAGTAATTTTTTATGCGCTCCTCGCCTAATTTCAGCGATATTTTGGGGCTGTTAGTCACAACGATTATATCGGTGAAGCTTTTTAAATGCGGTATTATATAGGAAACGGTGGACGAAGCGTCCATAAAAATAATGTCGCCGTTATGTATATATTCCGAAGCTTTTTCCGATATCTTCTTTTTTGAAGCGTTATTCTGCTCCTCGCGCCACAAAAGCGGTATTTCGTTATCGGGGGCATTTCTTATTACTACCCCGCCGTGTGTTCGGATTACCTTTTTCTGCCGTTCAAGCTCACTCAGATCCCGCCTGACAGTCGGCTGGCTTACATTACATAAAGCAGCTTTGAAAGCTTATTAACGCTTATGCTTACATTTTCCGATAAGAGACTCAATATTTTTTCCTGACGCTCTATGCCGTACATAAAATTTCCCGCTTTCGATTTATTTCTTATATGATTGTTTATAATCGATATTTTTGATTTTTAATCAATAGCAGCGCCGTATATTGTTAAAACGCTCATATTTGATTATAATTTTAGCACATAAGAAAACTGTTGTAAAGAGGTTAATGCTATGAATAAAACAGTTAAATGCGCAAAATTATACGGTATAGGCGATCTGCGGTATGAGGAAGCGCCTTTTCCCGAATGCGGCGGCGATGAGGTTATAGTGAAGGTGATGAGCTGCGGAATCTGCGGCAGCGATCTTGGCAGAGTATATGTTAAGGGAACCTACACCTTTCCGACTGTAATCGGGCATGAGTTTTCGGGCAGGGTGGTATTCGATCCGCTTGGGCTGATGACAAACGAAAATGTATGCGTTTTTCCGCTTTTGCCCTGCTTTAAGTGTAAAAGCTGCAGGGAGGGGAATTACGCCACCTGTGAAAATTATGATTATTACGGCTCACGGCGGGACGGCGGAATGACCGAATACATAGCTGTAAAGCGGTGGAACCTTGTAAAAATGCCGTCAGGTTTAAGCTATGACGAGGGTGCGATGTGCGAGCCGGTATCGGTTGCGAGACACGCCGCCGGAAAGCTGAACATATCAAAAGGGGAGAGCGTTTTTATTTCGGGCGCGGGCCCTATAGGTCTTATAGCAGGGCAGTGGGCTGTGCTTTTCGGCGCAAAAAAAGTATATTATACCGATATCGACAAGCGAAAGCTTGAATTTGCGAAAACACTCGGCTTTTATGAGTGGGAAAACGGAACGGTTACCGATTGCGCGCTTGAGGGGACGGGGTATTCGGACGCTCTGCAAAAATGCCTTGAGACGGTAAAGCCGCACGGAAGAATGGTGCTTATGGGAAACCCGGCGGGCGAAGTCACAATGTCACAAAATACATATTGGCAGATTCTCCGCAAGGAGCTGTGTATAAACGGCACATGGAATTCATCTTATAATGATGTCGTTAACGACTGGCATGAAAGCATTAAGGCAATGGCTGACGGCAAACTAAATGTCAAGCCGCTTATCACGCACAAATTCCCGCTTTCTGAATGCAATACAGCATTCAAAATGATGAAGAACAAAACGGAATTTTACAATAAAGTAATTTTAAATATGCAGGGAGCAGATTAAACATGAAAAAGAAAATTTCCCCGTCTGTCATGTGTGCCGATTTTTTTGATTTGAAAAATTGCATAAGGCAGTTTGAAGAAAGTAAGATCGATATGCTTCATGTTGATATTATGGACGGCAGCTTTGTGCCGAATTATACTCTCGGCACGGATTTTGTAAAGATACTCAAAGCCAATACTGCCATTCCGCTTGATATTCACCTAATGGTTGAAAATCCCGAAAGTAAGCTTGATTGGTTTCAATTATCTCCGGATGATTATGTAGCGGTGCACTGCGAATCGACTCCGCACATTCATAAAGCGGTTGCGGCGGTGAAAAATAAGGGCTGCCGGGCTTTAGCGGCGCTTAACCCCGGCACGCCGATATGCGCGCTTGAAAATATTACAGACGATATTGACGGGGTGCTTGTTATGACCGTTGACCCCGGCTTTGCGGGACAGAAGCTCATACCCTCCGCTCTTGAAAAAATTAAAAAGCTTCGTGAATATCTTGATGAAAGGGGGTGTGACAATATTGAAATTGAGGTTGACGGAAATGTGAGCTTTCACAACGCGGCGCTTATGAACGAAATGGGCGCGAATATTTTTGTTTCGGGAACCTCCGGTGTATTTTCAAAGGACGGAACAATTAAAGAAAACATCGCAAAATTACGCGGTATTATAAGCTAATGAGGCAGCGGTTTGCACAAACCGCCCCACCTCCCCGGTGTTTGGGGTGCGCTACGCGACATTTTTCCCGCACTGCGGGGACCTCTTCCCTTCACAAAAGGGAGGCGCGGCGGGCTTTTTTGATATGCTTTCCCCCGATAAAACGGGGGGATTTTTTTATTTTTTGAAAAAATTTTAAAAAAATTGAAAAAAAGTATTTGACTTTTCCTGACTTTGGTGTATAATTATAGTCAGGAAAGGTCAAAATGAGGTGTAAGCTATGAGAATGAGCGATTTAATAACACAGGAAATAATAAAAATGCTAAACGAGTCGGGTGCGAACACCGCCGAGATTCAGCGCAACGAGTTTGCCAATACCATCGGCTGTGCTCCGAGTCAGATAAATTATGTTCTTTCCTCACGATTTACGCCGGAGCACGGCTATATGATAGAAAGCCGACGCGGCGGCGGGGGATATATAAGAATAAGGCGTGTTGTTATGAGCCATACCTCTGCGCTCATGCACATTATAAATTCCATAGGCGGCGCGGTAGACCCGATGACGACGAGAATTATTCTTGAAAACTGTATAGAATCGGGGATAATATCGGCAGATGCGGCGAAGCTTATTGCCACGGCGGTATCTGCTGCTGTTTTGCAGGCGGTGCCGGTCGAATACCGCGATACGCTCAGAGCAGCGCTTTTAAAACAGCTCCTGCTCACACAAATAAAATAACAAGGAGCGATTTTTATGCTATGTGATAAATGCGGAAAAAACAATGCAACAACGCATATTAAACAGATAATAAACGGCGTGGTGACAGAGCGCAATCTTTGCAGCAGCTGTGCCGCGGAGGAAGGGTACTCGAAATTCCCGCACGGCGGGCTTGCGGATATGTTAGCCTCGATGTTCGGGGATATTTCGGGACTCGGAACAGAAGCTGACGAGACCTGCTGCCCGGTTTGCGGCTCAAGATTTTCGGATATTGCCGAAACCGGTAAGGCGGGCTGCGCCGAGTGCTACAAGACCTTTTACAGTGAGCTTTTGCCATATCTTAAAAGGGTGCACGGCAGCGTAAAGCATGTCGGCAAGGTGCCTAACAGCGCGCCGCTTGCCGTTAAACCAGAGGCGGAAACGGCGGATAGCTTGCGACTGGAGCTTAACCGCCTTGTAAGTGAGGAACGCTTTGAAGAGGCAGCGGTTGTAAGGGATAAGATAAAGAAACTGGAGGAGACGGAAAATGAGTAGCTGGTATACAACTCATGCGCCCGAGGACGATATTGCCGTAAGCACCAGGATAAGGCTGGCTCGGAATTTATCGGGCTTGCCTTTTCCCGCGAGAATGACCCCCGAGCAGCGCAGAGAGCTTAATTTAAAGGTTAAAAACGCCGTGCTGCAAAGCAACACTCCGTTTGCGAAAAGCCTTAAATATATCGATATGGCGGACGTTCCGCAAACCGAAATTGCGGCAATGGTCGAGCGTCACATAATAAGCCCCGAATTTGCCGAGGAAAACGCCGACCGCGCAATAATTATTTCGGCGGATGAGAGCATAAGTATTATGATAGGCGAGGAAGACCATGTAAGAATACAGGTGATTTTAGGCGGCTTGCAGCTTGAGAAGGCATATGATACCGCAGAGCAGCTTGATTCGCTGCTTTATAACGAGCTGCACTTTGCTTTTGACCGCAGCTTGGGCTTTTTAACCGAGTGCCCCACCAATTTGGGCACGGGGCTCAGAGCGTCTGTCATGCTGCACCTGCCCGTGACCGAATCGAACGGCGAAATATCATCCATTGCCGAAACGGTGGGCAAAATAGGCTTTACCGTTCGCGGAATGTACGGCGAGGGCACAAAGGCAAGCGCCTCGATGTATCAGGTCTCAAACCAGATAACCCTCGGAATCAGCGAGAAGAACGCGATAGATAACCTTAAAATAATAACCGCGCAGCTGATAGATAAGGAACGCAAGGCGAGAAACGGTCTTAACAAAATAAAGCTTGAGGATATGTGCTTCAGGGCGCTCGGTACGCTGCAAAACAGCCGCATATTATCAAGCAAGGAAATGATGGATTTACTGTCGCGGATTAAACTCGGCATAAGTATGGGCATAATCAAAACGGACGTTCTTCCAATAAAGCTGTTTATAGAGGGTCAGCCCAATATGCTGATGAAGAAATACGGGCGGCTTGAACCCGAGGAACGCGATATATACCGCGCCGCCTTTATTCGCGACGCATTAAAATAAAAAACTAAAATCTTAAAAACCCGATAAGGGAGGTTACATTTTATGAAATACAATTTTAACGGATTCACTACAAAGGCAAACGAGGCTTTAAATCAGGCTATCGGCTCTGCCGAGCAATTGGGTCACACATATGTGGGCAGCGAGCATTTGCTTTTGGGACTTTTGAAAATAGGCACCGGCGTTGCGGCGGCTGTGCTTAACAAAAACGGAATAACCGCAGAAAATATTGAGGAGCTGATCCGCGCGAATATAGGCTGTGGCACCGTTACAAGGCTTTCGCCCGATTACTTTACGCCGCGCGCAAAGCGGGTTATTGAAACCGCCATGGCGGGCTGCGCGAATATGGGCAAAAAATATGTGGGAACCGAGCACCTGCTCATAGGCATTTTAAGCGAGGGCGATAACTATGCAATTCGCTTTATTAACGAGCTGGGCGTGGACGCGGCTGCCCTTACCACCGAGGCGCTTAAAGCCTCGGGCATTGACCCGGAGGACACACAAAGCGTAAACGCCGCGGGTACTGCAAGCGACGACACCGACTCCAAAGCCCCCACGCTTGTCAAGTACGGCAGAGACTTGACCGCCGCTGCAAAAAAGGGCAAAATTGACCCTGTTATAGGCAGAGAAAAGGAGATTGAAAGGGTAATTCAAATTCTTTGCCGCCGCACCAAAAATAACCCCTGCCTAATAGGTGAGCCGGGCGTCGGTAAAACCGCTATTGTTGAGGGCTTGGCGCAGAAAATAGCCTCGGGTGATGTGCCTGATATTCTTGAAAACAAGCGCGTTTTCACACTTGACCTTACGGGAATGGTGGCAGGCACCAAATACCGCGGTGATTTTGAGGAAAGAATTAAATCGGTAATAGATGAGGTTACAAAATCGGGTAACATCATACTCTTTATAGATGAGGTTCACACCATTATAGGCGCTGGCTCTGCCGAGGGCTCAACCGACGCGGCTAATATACTTAAGCCTGCATTGGCGCGCGGTGAATTTCAGCTTATAGGCGCTACCACAATTGCCGAGTACCGCAAGAATATTGAAAAGGATTCAGCCCTTGAGCGCCGTTTCCAGCCGGTAAACGTGGCAGAACCCAGCGAAGAAGACGCAGTGCTTATTCTTAAAGGCTTAAAGGATAAATACGAGGCGCACCACAAGGTAAAAATTACCGACGCGGCTATTGAGGCGGCGGTAAAGTTGTCAGCCCGTTATATAAGCGACAGATTTTTGCCCGATAAGGCGATAGACTTAATAGATGAGGCAGCCTCCCGCGTGCGTCTTACCGCAAGTGCCGCGCCTGCGGAGCTTAAAGAGCTTGAAGAAAAAATCGCCAATACCGAGGCGGAAAAGGACGAGGCTGTAAATTCGCAGGAATTTGAGCGCGCCGCCGCTTTAAGGGACAGCGAGAATAAGCTTAAGGACGAATACAAGCAGGCAAAGGAAAGCTGGCGCAGAGAAAGCAGCCACTCGGGCGGCGAGGTAGGCGAAGAGGAAATCGCCGAAATAGTTTCAAGCTGGACGGGTGTTCCCGTGGCGCAGCTTACCGAAGAGGAAAGCGCAAGGCTTTTGCGGCTTGAAGACGAGCTGCACCGCAGAATTGTGGGGCAGGAAGAAGCCGTAACAGCCGTTGCAAAGGCGATACGCCGCGGCAGGGTAGGGCTTAAAGACCCGAAACGCCCCATAGGCTCGTTTATATTCTTAGGACCTACGGGTGTAGGTAAAACCGAGCTTTGCAAGGCGCTGGCGGAGGCTATGTTCGGCAGCGAAAATATGATGATAAGGCTTGATATGTCCGAATATATGGAAAAGCATACGGTTTCCCGCCTTGTGGGCTCGCCTCCCGGATATGTCGGCTTTGAGGAGGGCGGTCAGCTTACCGAAAAGGTAAGGCGCAACCCCTACTCGGTAATTCTTTTCGATGAAATCGAAAAGGCGCACCCCGATGTTTTCAATATGCTTTTGCAGATACTTGAAGACGGCATACTCACCGATTCGCAAGGTAGGCGCGTTGACTTTAAGAATACGGTCATCATTATGACCTCAAATGTCGGCGCACGGCTTATAACCGATAAAAAGGTGTCGTTCGGGTTCGGCGACGCAGACGAAAGCTCAGACACCAAGGACGTTAAAGAGGCGGTGCTCGGTGAGCTGCGCAGCACCTTCCGTCCCGAATTTTTGAACCGTGTGGACGATATTATAGTATTCTCAAAGCTTAATAAGGAGCAGATTGCCGAAATTGCGGATAAGATGCTTTCAGGACTTAAAAAACGCCTTGAAGCGCTTAATATAACCCTTAACTTTGATGAAAAGGTTAAATACGCGCTTGCCGAAAAGGGCTTTGACCCCGTTTACGGCGCGCGCCCGCTCCGCCGTGAAATTCAGAATAAAATCGAAGACGCCTTGAGCGAGAAGATACTTGATTCAAGCATTAAAAACGGCGACACGGTGCTTTGCACCGAGCAGGACGGTAAATTTGATTTCACCGTTCAGGGCGGATGAAAGCTTTGAACAAACCTCTGCCTCCCCGGTGTAAGGGTGCGGGTGTCCGTTGGACACCTCTGCAAAGCAGAAGCACCGACCGAGGCGGCAGCCGAAACGGTGGCATGCACCAAAAATAGCCTCCCCTGTGTAAGGGGAGGTGTCATGCGCAGCTATGACGGAGGGGTTGTTACAAGCTTAAATTTATTAGAAAAATAAAATTTGTAAATATGCTTTAGTCACTAACAATCCCTCTGTCAGCTTCCTTCACACAAGGGAGCCAAGGGTCTGCACATCTAATGTCTAAATTAATGTCTACTGAATAATTGCATTAGCAAATGCAATTATAAAAAATCGAGTTAAAATCTCGATTTTATGGGTCAAAACCTTTGTTTTGACCGTCAGTATCCATTGATTGTCGCCTGATTTTAAAAAGAATCAAAATGTGATTCTTTTTAAAGTGCAAGGTTTTTTCGCAAAATTGCGCAAAAACCTTGCACCTGAACAATTCAAAAGTTTACACCAACATGGCCTGGTTAAGGTACTTTTGAATTGTTCAGCAGGCATTAAATTAAAAACCGCCGCATAAGCGACGGTTTTTAATGTTTTATGAGATTTATTATTTAGTTCCGAAAATGCGGTCGCCGGCGTCTCCGAGACCGGGAACAATATAGCAGTGCTCATTCAGGTGATCGTCAAGTCCCGCGCAGTAAATCGGTACGTCGGGGTGAGCGGCGGTGAAAGCCTCAATTCCCTCGGGGGCGGCTATAATGCACATAAACTTAATGCGCTTGGGGTTAAATTCCTTTATTCTCGCAACTGCGTCAATAGCGCTGCCGCCAGTTGCAAGCATGGGGTCAAGCACAAAAACATCGCGCTCGTTAAGGTCGGCGGGAAGCTTGCAATAGTAATCTACCGGCTTGTGCGTTTCGGGGTCGCGGTACATGCCTATATGACCGACCTTGGCTGCCGGGATAAGGCTTAAAACGCCGTCAACCATTCCGAGTCCCGCTCTTAAAATCGGCACGAACGCCATTTTTCTGCCGGCGAGCTTTTTGGTTTTGGCAGTGGTTATCGGGGTCTTTATCTCAACCTCGGTGAGCGGAAGGTCTCTTGTGGATTCATAGCACATAAGCATTGCAATCTCGCTTACAAGCTCGCGGAACTGCTTTGAGCCTGTTTTTTCGTCGCGGAGGATGGAAAGCTTATGCTGAATAAGCGGATGATCCATAATAAATACATTATCTTTCATTTTTGCTGCTCCTTTAAGAATTTGATTTTTCAATTTCGGTTATCATATCAATGCGTCTTTGGTGGCGTCCGCCCTCAAATTCGGTATTGACGAAAATATCGCACAGCTCAAGCGCAGTGCCGATTCCTATTACTCTGCCTCCGAGGCATAAAATATTGGAATTGTTGTGAAGACGGGTATATTTTGCGGAAAAATGCTCGCTGCAGGCAGCGGCGCGTATGCCGTTTACCTTATTTGCCGCAAGCGACATTCCGATTCCGGTTCCGCAAACCAGTATTCCCAGCTCGTTTTCACCGTTTTTAATGCTGTTTGCCACCTTGAGCGCTATTTCGGGGTAATCGACCGACTTATTTTCATATATGCCGAAATCTTCAACCTCAAAGCCCTCGGATTTTAAATGCTCCGCTATTGCGTTTTTATGCTCCAATCCGCCGTGATCGCAGCCTACCGCTATTTTCATAAGCTCACCTCTTTTTTCTTTTTAAGCTCGCGTTCCGCCTGCGGAAGCCTTAAATATACGGGCAGCAGCTTGTCAGGCGTTACGGATAAATTGTTTTTGAATATATCCTCCGCCGCAAGGGAAGCGGATACCGCATTCTGATATCTGCGCTCTGGCGCCGATTTGCAAACACCCGGTATATTTTCGGCAAAGGGGAAGAACACTTCTGTGCCGTCACCGACTATTATAACACGTTTTTCTCCGTTTTGCGATACTTTTTTTAAATTTTCCGCAAGTTCTTCGCACAAAACCGCTCTGTCCTCGCACAGGCGGGTAATTTTGCCGCCGGAAATTTCAAAAATCGCGTTGTATACCTGGCTGCAGCGTGCGTCCATAACCGCGCACACAATGCAATCGGTATCGCGGTAGTTAAAGGCGAGCGATAATAGGGTAGATACCTCCACGCAGGGCAAATTCCGAGCGGCGGCAAGCCCCTTTGCGGCGCTTATGCCTATGCGCACCCCGGTAAACGAGCCGGGACCTGCGGTTACGGCTATTCCGTCAATATCGGAAAGTCCAAGCCTTGCCGCGGCAAAAAGCCCCTCTGCCATAGGCAAAAGGGTTTGCGAGTGGGTAAGCTTTACATTTACAAAGGAGGAGGCTATAACGCGCCCGTCCTCGGTTATTGCGGCGGACGCAGGGCCCGCCGTACATTCAAGAGAAAGTATTTTCATTGTGTTTCAGTCTCCGTTAAATCAATATCGGGCGCGCCGTCAATATTTATCACGCGTTCGTTTTCGCCCGTTTGCTCAAAGCTGACGGTTACAGTGCCTGCGGGCAGTGCGTTTTCAATGTTTTCGCTCCACTCCGCCGCTATTACTCCGCCTTGCTCTGCGTACTCAAAAAAACCGGTGGAATAAAGGTCTTCCCACCCCAAAATTCGGTACATATCAAAATGGTAAAGCGGCAGCCTGCCGCCGATATATTCGTTTATAAGCGCAAAGGTAGGGGACGTAACCGTGCCAGTAAAGCCCAGCCCGCGCGCAAGCCCCCGCGTAAAGCAGGTCTTGCCCATTCCTAAGCCCCCGCGAAAGGCTATGACCTCGCCGCCGCGCAGCGTTTGCGCCAGCTTAAAGCCTATGCTTTCGGTTTCTTCGGGGGATTTTGTTGTGTAGCTTTTCATTTTTTCACCCTTATTTATATGTATCAACTGCGGCGCACTTTGTTTTTATAAATTCCTTAAAGCTGTTATATTTTATATCTGAGCCAAAGCAGATTGCGGGCAGCAGATTAGACTGCACCGAGTTGGCCGCTAACAGCTGCGGTATTATAAGTAATAAAGTTCCTGAAATTATCGATTCCGCCGAAAAGCCGACCGACGCCGCCGCACAAAAAACATTAAAATCGGTATAATCCTTATCGGTTAAATCAATATTGAACTGAAACTTCATATTAAGCCACTCCGATTATTATTTTATAACGCATGAGTGATTTTGTCAATATAAGACTGTTTACTTGATAAGCGTTTTATGCTATAATCGGTAATATACAGTAAAAACAGGTGATTAATGTGCCGGATAAATTTATTTTACATTCCAAATTTCAACCTACCGGAGATCAGCCGGAAGCGATAGAAAAGCTTACAAAAGGCATTGAAAACGGCTTAAAAGAGCAGGTTTTGCTGGGTGTAACGGGTTCGGGCAAGACCTTTACAATGGCAAATGTAATTGCCAATGTTAATCGTCCTACGCTTGTTCTAGCCCACAACAAAACTCTTGCCGCACAACTTTGCAGTGAGTTCCGCGAATTTTTCCCTGAAAACGCGGTTGAATATTTTGTATCCTATTATGACTATTATCAGCCCGAGGCGTATATCCCGGGAAGCGACACCTATATTGAAAAGGATTCCGCCATAAACGATGAAATAGACAAGCTGCGCCATTCGGCGACCTGTGCGCTGTCGGAGCGCAGGGATGTTATAATTGTGGCGAGCGTTTCATGCATTTACTCATTGGGAAACCCTATAGATTATAAAAACATGGTGATATCCCTCCGCACGGGAATGGAGAAAAGCCGCGATGAGCTTTTGCGCAAGCTGGTGGATCTGCAGTATGAGCGGAACGATATTAATTTTATCCGCAATAAATTCAGGGTGCGGGGCGACACGGTGGAGATATTTCCCGCCAATTCGCAGGAAAATGCCGTTCGGGTTGAATTTTTCGGTGACGAGATTGACAGGATAAGCGAAATAAACACAGTGACCGGCGAAGTCAAGGCGCTGCTTTCGCATGCGGCGATATATCCCGCTTCGCATTATATCGTACCGCATGAAAAGCTTGAAGACGCACTTAAGGAAATCGATGAGGAAATGGAGGAACGCGTAAGGTTTTTCAACGAAAACGGGCAGCTGATTGAAGCGCAGAGAATACGCCAGAGAACCGAATACGACATTGAAATGTTAAGGGAGATAGGCACCTGCAAGGGTGTTGAAAACTATTCGAGAGTTCTCTCGCGCAGAGCGCCCGGAAGTGTGCCATCGACCCTGCTCGATTATTTCCCCGACGATTATTTGCTTTTTGTGGATGAATCGCATGTAACGCTGCCGCAGGTGCGCGGAATGTACGGCGGCGACAGGGCTCGAAAGGAAAATCTTGTACGGTACGGCTTCCGTCTTCCGTCAGCCTTTGATAACCGCCCGCTTAATTTTGAGGAATTCTATTCCCATGTGAACCGGGCAATATTCGTATCGGCAACGCCCGGTCAGTTTGAAAAGGACCACGCGGCGCAGATTGCCGAGCAGGTAATAAGACCTACGGGGCTGCTTGATCCGAAAATTTCAGTCCGCCCGACAGACGGGCAGATTGACGATCTGGTTTCCGAAATAAATATACGCACCGCCAAAAAGCAGCGCGTGCTTATAACCACCCTCACAAAGAAGATGGCGGAGGATCTGACCGAGTATCTGAACGACCTCGGCACAAAGGTGAGGTATATGCATTACGATATCGATACGATGGAGCGCATGGAAATAATCCGCGATCTGCGCCTCGGTGAGTTCGATGTGCTCGTTGGCATTAACCTTTTGCGCGAGGGACTTGATATTCCCGAGGTCTCCTTAGTCGCGATACTCGACGCGGACAAGGAGGGCTTTCTGCGCAGTGAAACATCACTTGTGCAAACGATAGGCAGAGCCGCCCGAAACGCAGAGGGCGAGGTCATTATGTACGCCGATACCGTGACCGACTCTATGGAGCGGGCTATCAGCGAAACAGAGCGACGCCGCGATATTCAGAGCCGCTATAACACAGAGCACGGCATAACGCCGAAGACCGTTATTAAGGATGTGCGCGATATAATAGAGATAGGGCAGAAGGTCAAAGACGAAAAGCCGATATCCAAAATGTCGCGAATCGAAAAAGAGACGGAAATCAAGCGCCTGACCGCCGAAATGAAGCAGGCAGCGAAGATTCTTGAGTTTGAGCACGCGGCGTATCTGCGGGATAAGATAAATAAGCTGCGTGAAGGAAAATAACATTAGATTTCAGACGGTAGATATCAGATATGCAAAATCATAGCTTCCGTACAGACCAAAGGCTCCCTTGTGTAAAGGGAGCTGCCGCTGTCAGCGGCTGAGGGATTGTTGGGGATTAAAGCTTATTTATAAATTAGAGTTTAGAGATAAAAAATAGTTTTAATACATAACTTAGCTTTCTGATTATTTTAAGTCTGCAACAACCCCTCCGTCATAGCTACGCATGACACCTCCCCTTACACAGGGGAGGCTATTTTTGGTGCATGCCACCGTCTCGGCTGCCGCCTCGGTCGGTGCTTCTGCTTCGCAGAGGCGACCGCAGGACACCCGCACCCAAACACCGGGGAGGCGCAACGGTTTGTACAGACCAAAGGCTCCGCCGATTGTCGGGCGGCCGAAGGAAAGTTAAACTTAAAAGCAGCAGTCTCAGTATCGAGGCTGCTGCTTTTGTACTCTAACATCTAAAATCTAATGTCTAATGTCTAAATTACATATCCTCCGTTAATTCCGAGAACCTGACCGGTTATGTATTCGGCGGCAGGGGAGGAGAGGAAGCGCACGGCGGCGGCTATCTCGTCGGCACTGCCCATGCGGCCGAGCGGAATGTCCTCAACGAAATCGTTAAGCTCCTCTATTGTAAGATTGGAATTCATTCCGGTTTCGATAAGCCCCGGAGCAATGCAGTTGACCGTGATGCCGCTCGGAGCAAGCTCTTTGGCAAGCGCTTTTGTCAAGCCTATAACGCCCGCCTTTGCCGCGGAATACGCCACCTCGCAGGAAGCTCCGACCTGACCCCACATTGATGAAATGTTTACAATGCAGCCCGATTTTTGATTTACCATAACCGGAGTTACCGCCTTACAGCAGTTGAAAACACCCTTTAAATCCACATCTATTATTCGGTCGAAATCGATCTCATCGGTATCGGTTATAAGCCCCTGATACGCAACTCCCGCATTGTTCACAAGCACATCTATGCTGCCGAATTTGTAAAGCGCTTCCTTGACCATTATATCAACCTCGAGCTTGTTTGCAACATTCGCCTTTTGAATGATCGCCGAGTAGCCGTTGCTTACAAGCGAGCGGCAAAGCAGATTTGCCGATTCAAAGGATTCGTTATAATTTATAACCACATTCCAACCGCTTTGCGCAAAGAGAATTGCCGTTGCCGCGCCTATACCCTTTGAAGAGCCGGTAACAATTACTGTCTTTTTCATAATCAAACCCCACCCGTGCCGCACAAGTCTTGCGGCGTTTATATTTTTTCCTGAATTAAGTATAACATATTTTCAAAAAAAATTAAAGACCCAATTACAACAAATTGAGTTTACATAACAGAACACGGCATACATGTTGTGTGGTTTACATAAAGAGTTAACATAAGATTTGATGTATGTAAAATTGGCGGTTGACATAATTATAAAAATGTTGTATAATTATATTGTTGAGCGTAAGCGCAGTATATACCGATTTGCGGTATCGTTACACCCTTGGTTCCGAAAACGGAAATTCAGTTTACATAAAACTGAACAAAACCCATATTTAGCGGTTGAGGAATATTAAATACCTAAATATGGCTTTATTTATTTTTCGGCATATCTTGTCCGAATCCGGCATATTATTTCATAGAAGCCGGAGGGATGAGTATGAAAAAAGGAACTGTTTTAAGCCTTAAAAAAATCAGGCTTTCCGAATTTATTATTAAAAACAATGTGCTGGTGCTGTTGGTGCTGCTGTTTATCGCCGGTATAGCGGTGGGAACCTTTGCCGGGGAAAGGATAGTCGGATTGTCGGATTATTCGGCGGATTATCTTGAACGGTTTGTTGCGGAGCGCAGTGACGCTTCTTTTTTATCTGTCACTTTGAATTCCTTTGCGGGGTCAGCGCTTGTTTTGCTTGCGGTGTTTGCTGCGGGCACGTCGGTTTTGGGTGTTGTTTTGGTGCCGATTGCGGCGGCAGTCCGCTGTGTGCTTTACGGCAGCGTGTCGGCTCTGCTTTACTCGCAGTATTCGGTTAAGGGAATAGCCTTTAACGCCGTGCTGATAATTCCCGCGGAAATAATTTTTGCGGTTTCGCTTTTATTGGCGGCGAGGGAATCGGTCGGTTTTTCTCTCGGGATGGCAAGGCTGACGCTTCCTTCTGCGCCGCCGGTCAATCTTTCGGCGGATTTCCGCAGCTACTGCAGTAAATACATATTTATATGTCTGCTGACATTGCTGTCGGCGATTATTGACGCGGTTATGTCCTGCACGTTCGGGGCAAGCCTTGCTTTGTAAGGGATGTTAATTTTTTAAGGAGGTGCAATATGGCTGATCTGTGCAGCGCTTTCAGGGAATACCTGGTAAGCGTTAAAATGGCGTCGCCGAATACGGTTGAATCGTACATGCGGGACATACATCAGTATTCCGAATATTGCGCTTCAAACGGCAGGGATACCGAAACGGCGGATTCCGTGCTCATAAAAAAATATGTTGAATATTTGTCGGGCAAGGGCAAGTCGGACGCGACTGTCAGCCGCACCGTGGCATCGGTTCGCTGCTACTACCGTTTTTTAATTTCAAAAAGTATTATAGAGGAAAACCCCGTAAACGGAATTAAGCTTAAAAAAACCGAAAAAAAGCTGCCGGGAATTCTTGATTCAAACGAGATAATACTGCTGCTTTCCCAGCCCGACGGGGACGATTACAAGAGCGTTCGGGATAAGGCGATGCTCGAGCTGCTTTACGCTACCGGTATAAGGGTGTCAGAGCTTACGGAGCTTACCGTATCGGATGTTAATTTGCAGATAGGTATTTTACATATGCATTCGGGCGAAAAGGAACGCATTGTGCCCATGTATCCCGCGGCGGTAAAGGCGGTTGCGGATTATCTTGTGAATGTCCGACCCGTTATAGTTACCGATAAAAACGAGGACAGGCTGTTTACCAATATGAACGGCGGTGCAATGTCGCGCCAGGGCTTTTGGAAGATTATAAAGCATTATTCCGAAAAGGCGGGAATCAAAAAGGATATAACGCCGCACACGCTGCGTCATTCGTTCGCGGCGCATTTGCTTGAAAACGGCGCGCCGCTTAAGGATATTAAGGAAATGCTCGGGCATGCGGATATATCCTCCACACAGGTGTACGCGCGGTTTGTGAAAAGCAAGTATACTGCGGCTTATGCGAAATTTCACCCCCTTGCACGATGAAACTGAATTTTATACAAAGAATCGCCGACCGAAGGGATTCCTTCGGTCTGTTGATAACCCCAAAAATTTTTATCTGCGGCGGTAACGCCGCATTTTTCGTTTTTCCGGCGACATGTGCGGCGGAAAAACACCTTGTAAGCGAAAAAACGCTTATTCAGCGTTTTTTCAAGGGCACTGGGGTGGTATTGGCGGGGATAGAGTGCAGTCCGAAAATCCGTGATTTTCGTGCGAGCGGCATTCCCGTCCAAGAGCGTGTTGACTTTTTCGACACGCTCTTATTTTAACACAGTATTATACCCAGACGCAACAAAATTTTATTTTGCACCTCAAAATTACTTTTAAAAGACAAAAAACTATGCTATAATTGAAGCAGCTTTTCTTTCGGGAGGTATTTTAGGTATGATGCGCATTGCCGTTTGCGATGATAATGCGGATTTTCTGCTAAGTGAGATTACCATGATAGAAAAATGGTCGGAGCAAAGCGGAATACCCGTGGAAATTTACCGTTTTGATAACGGTGATTCGCTGATTGCGAAAAACGCTTCGGTCGGAATGGATATTATCTTTTTGGACATTATCATGCCGCTTCAAAACGGAATGGAGACCGCAAAAGAGCTGCGCGGGCTCGACAATGCGGTAAAAATCGTTTTCCTGACCTCCTCGTCGGAATTCGCCCTCGAATCCTATGACGTCAAGGCTCATGGCTATCTTTTAAAGCCGGTTACATATGAAAAAATAAAGGCGACTCTTGACGACTGCAGCCTTTCGTTTGTTTCAGAACCGAAAAATACCGTACTGAAGACCGCCTTCGGCTATCAGAAAATATATTTTCACGATATTGAATATGCCGAAGCACAAAACAAGCGGGTAATTTTTCATCTGCGCGGCGGAAAGGAAATCTGCGCCGCCGATACGCTGCATTCCATTGAGGAAAGATTCACCGAGGAGGACGGTTTTTTCAAATGCCACCGCAGCTATTTGGTCTATATGCCGAATGTTGACCGCTTCGGAACGACGGAGCTCCGCATGAAATCCGGCAGCAGCATCCCGATTGCCAGGGGCTACGGCAAGGCGTTCAAGGAAGCGTATTTTTCAATGATGTTCCGCGATTGAGAAAGGAAAACGGCTATGCTCGAAAATGTTTTAATTGTTCTGCATAACGCCACAACGCTGCTGTTCGGCGTTTATATTTCGGCGGCGTTTCTCGGAATAAAAATGACCCGCAGAAACATATATATACTTTTAGGCTTTTCCTGCGCGGTCAGCGTGGTTTACATTGGCACCTTCCTTTTGTTCGGAGCAACGGTAACGCGACATGTGTATCCGCTTATAGTTCATTTGCCGCTTGTGCTTTTTTTAGCGCTGTTTTATAAATTTAAGCTCTTGCTGTCGGTTATGTCGGTCACAACCTGCTATTTATGCTGCCAGATAAGTAAATGGATCGGGCTTGCCGCAATGGAGCTTACTCATCTTGATTCGGTATATTACGGTGTGCGTGTTGTAATCACGGCAGCGGTATTCATTGCGCTGCTCACCTTTGTATCATCGGCGGCGGCACAGCTGATTCACAAGCCGGATAAGGAGCTTCTCATTTTTGCGGTCGTGCCGTTTACATATTATCTTTTCGATTATGTAACGGATGTTTACACTGAGCTTTTATATTCCGGCAAGGCGGTGGTTGCGGAATTCCTCGGCTTTACTCTATGCATTGCTTATCTGCTTTTTCTGTTCGTTTATTTCAAGCAATACGAGGAAACGCGCGAAGCCGAGCAGCAGATAAGGCTTATTGAGCTGCAGAGCGCGCAATCACAAAAGGAAATCGAAGCCAATCGGCGCTCGCAGTATGCCGTTTCGCTTATCCGCCATGATATGCGGCATTTCCTCACAAACATTTCCGCCCATATAGATAACGGCGAATACGAAAAGGCAAAGGAATACATAAACGAAATAATAAAGGCGTCCGATAAAACAGCCATGCACAAATACTGTGAAAATTCTACTGTTAATATGATTCTGTCCTCCTATGAAAGCACCGTAAAAAATAACGGGATTGATTTCCGTTATACCCTTGCGATTCCGAAGGAGCTTCCCGTTTCGGATATCGACCTTACCTCAATATTATCGAACGCAGTTGAAAACGCCTGCCATGCGGTACTGCCGCTTGAAAAGGAGCAAAGATATATGTCGCTCGATATGCGAATGCGGGACGGTAAGCTTTTAATATGCCTGAAAAACACCTTCGCGGAAAAGCCCGAAATCATCGACGGTGTTCCGAGAAGCCGAGAGCCGGGTCACGGCTTCGGCACACAGAGCATACTCTATGTCACCGAAAAGCTTCACGGAAACTGCCAATTCGCAGTTGAGGAAGACCTCTTTATAATCAGAATAATACTTTAAATCCGATATTTAAACACCTGTTCCTCGACAAGCGAAACAGCGTAGTGCACCGCCATGCCGAAGCCGAACATCAAAATTATCGTGTTCATGTTAAATGTAACGGTGTGCGTGCGATAAAGTATATAAAAGATGCCATAGTAGCCGAAATTGATAATGAGCGAATTGACGGCGTTATAGCTTGTTTTTCCAAGACCGACAAAGATATTATCGATAATTGCACAGCCCGCATACGCAATATAAAACGGAACGAGCTTTATTACGATACCGAAGATTTCGCCCGCATTTTGAAGTCCCTGCGCACAGCGGAAAAACGGCGTCCATGCCGGAATAGTAATCCCCCAGAGCACCGCTTATAGGCAAAAGAGGTCGAAAAACCATGTAAAATCAACTCTTCAATTAATTCATCTATAGACTGCCGTGCTTTGATTTTAATAGTATTTATGAAGGTTGATTGTTGTAATTTATATCCCCATAATATACCATCTTGATTATCTATATAAACAATCTTTTGAACAGACAGTTCCACTTCATCCTTATCATAACTATCGTTTATCCAAACAGTACCTTTTTGGATTTGAATAGGCAGGCAACATATCCTTTATAAACTTAAACCTTAGTGTATAATCACCATAACCGGTTGAAGAATTGTGACTATCAGCAATATAGTATCGTTTCATGGTTTCGAGGTGTGCCGTGATTTTGAAATTGCCGTTACCGTTGCTGTTATTATCAGAATCAAGCAAACCGCCGGGTGCACGGTATAATTGACCGTAGGTGTCAGTATCGCCCTCCGTGTAAATTTCCATTACACAGTTCCTCGCGGGGACAAAGGTATAATAATCAACATCATCCCGGCTATGAAGGATATTATTTTCTTTTAATACTAAATAGAGTGGCAAATATAATTGTTAAATTTCCGAATAAAGAGCATATAGTATCCCATCTTAAATATGGCAAAAAATAAGTTTCAAAAAAATTAATTTCTTTAATCGAATATTTAGGAACAGAAAAAGAGTATTTGAATAATGTGAAAACGGTCATATCAACAGTTAGAATGAGCAAAAACATAAACGAAAACATTTTTTTCTTTTTAAAATCGATTTTTTTCACACACAGCAGTACGTTGGGTAATATAATGCACATTACTCGTATCAAACTAATAACAACAAAATTCAATGATATATTCGCATCTCCAGACACAACACTGTAAACATCAATAAATAACCCTATTAGCCATAATATCATTCCAATTGTTGAAAAGATGACCGTTTTTTTCATATTTATAATCTGCCTTTCCGCGAAAGGCACCGACGGGGTTGTGAAATTCGCGCTTGCCTTTCGCTATAAAATACAGTAAAATCAGTTTAGATAAAGTCCTCCCGGCAACTGCCTCAAGGTCACCACCTACTGGTTGTAGTTGTGCAGGTGCTTGGACATATCGTGCAATGTTAGGTGGCATAAGGTGCAAAAATCAGTCTGCTTTGTGGGCTTGTTTTTTAGTACCTTTTTTTAGGCACTTTTATACCAATCCTTATTGTTTCAAACTTATCCTTGTACAGTCTTCGCATACTGCCCTTTATTTTTGCAGCGCCGTATGCTCCACCGAGATACAGGCAAGAACTCCGTTCTCTTTAAAATATCACCTGCAATGACATTTTATATGCGGAAACTGAAGCTGTATAACCGTATTATAACAAAAAACAAAGTGTTTTTCAATCAAGTTTCTTTTATTGCAGGATAAAATTATACGGCTTTCTGATAAATAAATCCGCCAATGAATATATTATATCTCTTTACAAATAATAACAACACGATTAAAAAAAGGAGATTTTAATATATGAAAGCCACAGGAATTGTAAGAAGAATAGACGACCTCGGCAGAGTCGTTATCCCGAAGGAAATCCGCCGCACCATGCGTATCCGCGAGGGCGACCCACTGGAAATTTACACAAATTCGAGCGGAGAGGTTATTTTTAAAAAATACTCTCCGATAGGCGAATTATCAAGTGTTGCCGCGCAGTACGCCGAGGCACTTAACGACGCTACCGACCTGAATGTTCTCATATGCGACCGCGACCACTGCATAGCCGCGGCTGGGGTCTCAAAAAAAGAGGTTCTCGAGCGCAGGGTGACCCAAACGGTGGAGGATATTATGGAGAGCCGACGCGTGGAGGTGTTTAAAAAGGGCGAGCACAGCCCCGCAATCGAAGGCATCGACCAGAAAATAGCGGTTGCCGCGCCGATACTGATAGCGGGCGATGTCAGCGGGGCGGTGGTGCTTTCTTCCGATAAGGGCGATACTCCGAGCGATACCGACATAAAGCTTGCGTCGGTTGCGGCATCATTTTTGGGTAAGCAGCTCGAGCAGTAGGCTCAGCGCTCTCCCCCGCTCCCTTAGGCAAACGAGAATAATCCGAACCCGCCCAAAACGGCGTATTTTCGGCGTATTTTCATTTGTCGTCTTTATAAGGTGAAAACCTTATCGCATCCTCCGCATAAAAATCCACACGAAAATCACGCTCGTTTTGGGTCGCAGATTTTTTGAGGAGCGGATTTTTTGCAGAGCGAGGCACAAAACGCAGTTAATCCTAACGGATTAACGAGTATTTTAACGCGGCAATGCGAGAAATCCACGCTCAAAAAACGGGTTCGGATTATTCTCGTTTGCCTAACCGATGATTACCGTTTCATAATATTTTGTACACTGCACAATCAGCCTCTCCGAATAACGGGGAGGCTGATTTTTGATGGAATATTGCTGCTGCCGCAAGTCAATTCTGCAGTTTACTGATTATTCCGGGCTTCGGAATATCGCTTTCTGCGCCGGCATAAGCGGAGAAGCCGGCTTTAATAATATTTTACCGTACCGAATAAATCCGTGTTTTCCGTTATATCCTGTCCCTGATGATTCAATTCGGCATGGTGCCGTTCTTTTCTTCGGCTTCGTATATAAGCACCGCAACATATGAGGCGAAGCCGTGATTGCAGCTGGCAAATGTGTTTTTATGCTCCCAAAGAGTCCCGGTAAGCTCTGCCATGTAAAGAAAATAACCCTTTATCTCCTTTAAAAGCTGTGAATAATATCCGTTTTCACGCAGCAGCTCAAGCCGCAAAAAATTACCTATAAACGCATTTGATGGATATATTTCGGGATAATTTCCGTTCTCGGCTCTCTGCGGACCGAATTCGGTTGTAAGCCTCTCCCAAAGCTCAGGATAAAGCTCCCTTGTCGCAACGCCCGAGAAGAATGCGTAATACTGGCATGTCTCGGTGCGGTTTTCCGTTGCGGACGGTACACCGTCTTTATTATAGACTTCGTTGTCCCTGAAAAATTCACCGTCAAACGAACGCTCTCTTATTATTTCGCGCAGTTTTTCCGATTTTTGCTTTAATTCTTCATCCGAGAAAAGCTCGCCCGCTGCGCTTAAGGCTGCAGAGTAAAGCATATTTGAGGGAAAATTGATATCCTGAACAAAATCGTTCGCCTTCGACCACTCTATGAATACCCAGCCGGGCAGCCTTTCAAGCAGACCGTCCGCATTTTCAAAGCTCTCAAACCACCCGATAAGGCGGTATACCTTATCCATGAAAAGCGATATGAAGGCGCTGTCTCCTGTCCGATATGAATAATCCCTTAATTCAAGAATAAACCACATCGCCCAGTTCGGTATGAAGCCGCCGCTGTCCACATCTGCTGGATAGCACATAGGAATCATGCCGTCGGGGATGTTCTCGTAATTTTCGGAGAGCAGATAATTTTCGAGGAAATTTTTCTCTATAAGATTTTTACCCGTATATAATTTTTCGGCTCTGCCCAAAAAGAAGCTGTCGCACAGCCAGCCCGCGCGTTCTCTTGTCGGGCAGTCGGTAAACAGATCAAAGCTGTTTTGAATAAAGGTCTCGTGCGCGGCGCGGAGTATTTTATTTATATCCTCATCATCCGTTTTATAATCAAATGCAATCGGCACGGGGCACACCGTTTCGGTTATGCAAATGCCGTTTATCATCGCACTGCCGCTTACACAAACGGACTTTAAGTATTTTAAACCGTACGGCTCCGCCGACATGAAATGATATTCACCCGGTGCCAAATACAGCTTGATCACACTGCAGCACTCAAGCCTTAAGGGGTCGACATCGCCGTTTTCTGTAAGAATTTCATCAAAAAGGAACAAAAGTACGCTTTCCTCGCTGCATTTAATATCCGCCGTTATAAAGCCTGTTTTTTCGCAGGGAAATTCCAAAATTTCAAATTCACCCGCACCTAAAGCAGTATTTCCGGAATATTCGGTGCGGCGGTCATCAGTTATCTCCGAGCGTATCTCCTGCACCTCGTCGCTTAAATGCTCGCACAGCTCGTTTTCAAAAAATCCCTCTAAATTGCCGCTTGCGGGGTTTTTTATGTATATAAGCGAACGGTCTTTTCTATACTTTTCGGGTTTTATCCCGAAAACTGCGCTGCCGCCGCAAACGCTGCTGCCGGGAGAAACCTCTGTAAAGGTGCTTTCCGGAATATTTCTCGGCAAAAGGCATTTTTCGTCTGTTATGATGACCGACCTCGGCGATACATTTGCTCCGTTTGCTCCTGTGCGCCAGCCGCAGAAGTCCTCTGTCAGCCTGTAGGCCTCGGCAAAGGGTCTTTGATAGCTGTAGCGCTGAACCCTGCGTATGCGTTCGCAAAGCTCATAAAGCTCAAAGGCATTCTCCCCTGCCTCGTCGGTCACTGCTGCCGCTGCGCCGTCCGATACGAGCTCCGCTTCAATAAAGCCGCTCTGCATAAGCGAATAAAAGCTGTTCACATAATAATTGACCGTTTCTATCGCAATGTGATTTTCGCCTTTTTTCAAATTGAGCTCGATCTCATCGACTCTGTAATATCCGTGCGCGCACCTTGCAGGACCGAAATAAGTGAATTTTCCGTTCACAAATACTCTGTAAAAGCCCGAAGCGGCGATTTTAAGAATCGCGCTTCCCGATTCGCAGCGGATCTTTTTATAAAGCCCAAGGGTTATATTTTTTTCTTTTTCAAGTCCCTTTGCCCAAATCGGCTTTGCATGGGTGAAAAAGTTATCGGTCGCATTTATTTTCATTTTAAACAGCCTTCCAGTTCGGTATATGATTTCTTGTATTATAAAACACACTGCCAAATAATTCAAGCTTTATTCGTAATTACAAATTGTCAGCGTATATGTTTTTTTGCCGCACAGATACGGAAAAAACGAAAAATGCGGCGTTTCCGCCGCATAAGAGCATGCCGACTTCGGCACACTCTTGGACGGGAATGCCGCTCGCTCGAAAATCACAGATTTTCGGACTGCACTCCCTTCTCTTGCGGTGCCCAAAGAAAATATTCGCTTGGAGCGCGAATTTTCTTTGACCGCGGCGCCATAAC
>ERZ857998.812-NODE-812-length-41205-cov-12.215601_pt1 | contig 41205 bp, 32 predicted proteins | sample MGYA00519954_ERZ857998 | MGnify/ENA primary metagenome ERZ857998 (study PRJEB31778, sample SAMEA3449424) | human gut metagenome | biome: human gut; feature: human-associated habitat; material: faeces | place: United Kingdom | collected 2010/2012 ...
TGCGAATCGCTCGGTGCTCACATACGTCTAGTATGCTCCGCGCCTCGCGTTCTTGCTTCCTAGCGGTGAACGAAAAATCCTGCGTCATATAAAATGCTTGTCAAAACCGTCTGTGGCGTTGTTGGCTGCAAGCGATTTTTTCTGCGCATTTGACCTTGCATAACGAAAAATCCGGCGTTATTGCACACGCAAATGATGGGCGGCTCCGCGAGGGGCCGCTTTTGTATTGCATTTGGGGCAAAAATGTGGTATACCAATCAGTAAGGGTGCAGCGCGCAGGCGCCTGCATACCGATATGGATGAGGGAGCAAGATAAGGATATGAAGAAATTTACGGTTACTGATAAAAACGGTGAGAAACGGGTGGAAACACTGCTGATGACGAGCGAGGAGTTCCGGGCACTGGCGGAGCGGGAGAATCTGCCGTACAGCAGCGCGCTGCTCGTCAGCTTGTCACCGATCCGCTATTGCAAAATAGAGAAATATCCGACTTGTCTTTTAGGAACGATGCGGGTGCCGCCGATTGAGGGACGCGCGGCTTTCGCGTTCGGTTTTTATCTGCAGGATACGCGCTGCTATTTATTCCCGGAGGATCGCAGACAGGAGGCGCAGACCGAGGCGGTTTCAGAGGCGGACTGCGCGGCTATGCTGGAGGCGATGATCGCCAAGGTGCTGCAGAGCGGCGGCGATATGCGGATGCCGGTACAGTTCTTATTGCTCTTGTTTGAAACGATGATACGGGAGGAGGTCTTTCAGCTGGAAGCGCTGGAGGATGGACTCAGCGCGATCGAGACCCAGCTGCTGGAGGAAATCCCGGAGACCTTCGATGAGACCATCGTCAGCTATCAGAAGAAGCTGACCTCGCTGCATACCTATTATGAACAGCTGATGAATGTCGGGGATATGATGTGCAGCAATCTGGATAATTATCTGCCGGAGTCGCAGCGCCGCTTCTGGGAACACTTCACAGCACGCGCAGAGCGTCTGCACGACCATACGGAAACGCTGCGGGAGTATCTGATGCAGATCCGCAGCCTGTACCAGGCGCAGATCGACGCGCAGCAGAACCGCGTGATCACCATGCTGACAATCATTACGACGATCTTCCTGCCGCTGACGCTGATTGCCGGATGGTACGGCATGAACTTCCCACAGATGCCGGAGTTCGGCTGGAAATATGCCTATCTGGGCGTCATCCTTATCAGCGCATTGATTGTCATTGTCGAGATCTTGTATTTTAAGAAGAAAAAAATGCTCTAAACGGAACTTTGTTTGACATTGCGGGCGCGGAATGATAGAATAAAATGGTCTTTGATTAACGATACAGCGTAAAGCATCAAGAATAAAACGGGGAATAACATGGGGAACTTTTTTACCTGCGAATATCAGATTTTGGAGCAGGGACTTGACATCGGTTTTCACTTATACGCACCGGGGCATTTGATCTGGTTGGCAGCGATAGCGGCGGCGGCTTTTTTGTTCTCCGCGCGCTATCGCATAAAAGATAAAAACGAACGGGCACGCGCGCGAAAGATTTTCGCGGCGTTGATTTTGCTCTCGGAGATTTATAAGGATACGGTATTGATCATCATGGGCGCGCCGATGATGCAGTACTTACCCCTGCATCTTTGCAGCTTCGCGATCTTTGGCATGCTGATTGACGCTTTCGCGCCGAAACAGCAGCTAATGGGGCAGATGTTTGCTTTCGCGTTCTTTCCGGGCGCGCTGGCGGCGCTGCTGTTCTGCAACTGGACCTGTTATCCGTTTTGGAACTTTATGAATATCCACAGTTTTGTATTCCATGGTTGGATTGTCTGCTATTTTGTCATGCGCTATCGCGGCGGCGAGATACGGCCGCATTATCGTGGGCTTTGGCAGACCGCGGCGGTTTTACTGCTGCTCATGATCCCGATCTATTTTTTCGACAAGCTGACCGGAGAAAATTACATGTTTATGAATGAGGCGTCTGAGGGCTCTCCGCTGGTTATGCTGTGGGATATCTTCGGCACCAGGTTCGGTGAGCCTGGTTATCTGATCTCCTATATCGTGCTGGCTGTGACGGTGTTCCATGTGCTGTATTTGATCTACGCGGCGATCGGCGCGATGGCTGACAGACGCAGACGCAGGCAAAATCCGAGCCGTCTTTTTGTGTAGGCGGCCGCGGGAAACTTAAACAACAGAAAGGAATTTTCATTTGGAAAAGATTATCAAGGTGCAGAATGTAAGCTTTGCGTACAGCAGAGAGGAAGGAAGCGAGCCGGTGAAGGCTATCGACGGAATTTCCTTTGAAATCGAAGCGGGCAGTTTTACCGCGATTATCGGCAAGAACGGCTCCGGCAAGTCTACGCTCGCCAAGAATCTGAACGGGCTTTTGCTGCCGACGGAGGGCGATATTCTGGTTGCCGACTATAATACGAAGGATGACGCCCATATTTGGGATGTCAGGCAGACGGCCGGTATGGTGTTTCAGAATCCGGACAATCAGCTTGTTTCGGCAATTGTTGAGGATGATGTGGCGTTTGGACCGGAGAACCTGGGCGTGGACCCGCAGGAAATCCGTCAGCGGGTAGATCAGGCACTGGAAGCGGTCAACATGGGAAAGTTCAAAAACAAGGCGCCGCATCTTTTGTCCGGCGGTCAAAAACAGCGGATCGCCATCGCAGGCGTGGTCGCGATGAAGCCGCGTTGTATCATTTTCGATGAGCCGACAGCGATGCTTGACCCGAAGGGACGTAAGGAGATTATGGCGATCATCGACGAGCTGCATCGGGAGGGCATTACCGTCGTGCTGATTACACATTTTATGGAGGAAGCTGTGCGCGCGGATCGCGTGATGATTATGCACGAGGGTAAAATCCTGCTTGACGGAACGCCTGCGGAGGTATTTTCACAAGGAGCACTGATAAAATCAGTCAATTTGGACGTGCCGCCGATCGTAGAGCTGGCGGACGAGCTTAGAGCGGTCGGCATATCGGTGCCGGACGAAATCATTACGGAAGAAAAGATGGTGGCTTACGTATGTCAATACGAGTAGAACATTTAACACATATTTACGATAAGGGTCTTCCGACCGAACAGATCGCGCTGGAGGACATCAATTTTGCGGTTGAGGACGGCGAACTGCTGGGGGTAATCGGGCATACCGGTTCGGGCAAATCTACCCTGCTGCAGCATTTGAACGGTCTGCTTAAACCGGATGCAGGCAGAGTCATCGTCGGGGATGTTGATATTACCGCGCCGGGCGTTTCGATGGTCGAGATTCGCAAGCGTATCGGTCTGGTGTTTCAATATCCGGAGTATCAACTGTTCGAGGAAACGGTTGCCAAGGATGTGGCGTTCGGTCCCAAAAACCTGGGATTGTCCGATTCGGAGATCGAGGAACGCGTGCGGGAGGCTATTGAACTGGTTGGACTGGATTATGAGGAGATTCGGGAACGCTCGCCATTTGAACTTTCCGGCGGACAAAAACGCCGCGTAGCCATCGCGGGTGTGGTCGCGATGAGACCGGAGGTTTTGATTTTGGATGAACCGACGGCAGGACTCGATCCGAAGGCACATCACGATGTGCTGGATATGGTGCAGGAGGTGCATCGCCGGACCGGCAATATTATCATTTTGGTTTCTCACAATATGGCGGATATCGCCAGAGTCTCCGACAAAATTATCGTCATCGACAGCGGACATCTGGTAACGACCGGAACGCCGCAGGAGGTTTTTTCGCAAAAGGAGCTTCTGCGCGGTGTTGGGCTGGATCTGCCGCCGATTACGGAGTTTACGGAAACGCTGAGAGAAAAGGGAATGGAGCTGCCGTCCACGATTCTTGATACGAGAGAGGCTGCGCTGGCAATCGCGAAGGCGCTGCGGGAAAAAAGAACGAAAGGCTGAAATTTTCAGAAGCAAGGATTATGATTAGAGACATTACGCTCGGACAGTTTTATCCGGGCAATTCGTGGGTGCATAAGCTGGACCCGCGCGTAAAAATTATCGCGACACTGCTCTTTTTGATTGAGCTGTTCATCGTCAATGACTTTTTGGGCTTCGCGATCGCAGCGGTGGTGCTAGGCGTGATCATCGCGGTATCCAAGGTGCCGTTATCGTTTATCGTGCGCGGTCTGAAACCGATTTTGATTTTACTTTTGTTCACCTTCGCGCTGAACATCTTTATGATCAAAGGGGAAGTTCTTTGGAGCTGGGGCTTCCTGCATATTACCAGAGAAGGCATTCGTACGGCGATTTTTATGGCGGTACGCCTGATCCTTTTGATCATCGGTTCCTCCATGCTGACACTCTGCACCAGACCGCTGAGCCTGACGGACGGAATTGAGCGACTGCTTTCTCCGTTCAAAAAAATCGGCTTACCCGCGCATGAAATCGCGATGATGATGACAATCGCGCTGCGCTTCATCCCGACGCTTTTGGACGAGACAGACAAGATTATGAAAGCACAGCAGGCCAGAGGCGCGGATTTTGAGAGCGGTTCAGTCATTCGGCGTGCCAAGAGCCTGATCCCGATTCTGGTGCCGCTGTTTGTCAGCGCCTTCCGCATCGCGCAGGATCTGGCGATGGCAATGGAGGCCAGATGCTACCGCGGAGGGGAACATCGCACGAGAATGCATGAGATGAAGCTGAAAGGCAGGGATTACGCGGCCATCGTGATGCAGGCGGTATTTTTGGCGATCATTATCATCGAAGTGCACTTCGCGCCATGGTAAAGGAGTGTTTATGCGCCAAAGAAATATCAAGAATTTAGACGAGCGAATCGAGGCGAACGCGAACTATCTGATCGAGGATCCGCGCGCGTGCCGCGGACATTGGCGGGAAATCTTTAAAAATGATCATCCGATTTATCTGGAAATCGGATGCGGCAAGGGAAAGTTCATTACCGCGCATGCCGAGCGTGAGCCAAACTGTAATTTTATCGCCTGCGAGGGACAGGCATCCGTCGTGCTGCGCGCGCTCGAAAAGGCTGAGGAAAAGTCCCTGGACAATCTGCGTGTATTTATCGACTATGTCCATGACCTTTCCGACTATTTCGCGCAGGGAGAGATCGCGGGAATCTATCTCAACTTCAGTGATCCATGGCCAAAGGCGCGTCATGCCAAACGCAGACTGACCTATCACAAGCGCCTGCAAAATTACAAGCAGGTACTGCAGACGGGAGGCTTCATCGAATTCAAGACCGATAACGAGGCGCTGTTTGAATTTACCTTAGAGGAAATCAAGCAGTGCGGATATCCGATCGTTGAGATGACACGTGATCTGCACCGCAGCGCGGCAGCGGAGCCGCGGCATTTGCTGACGGAAACCGGCGGTTTCGGCTGCACACATCCGGCGCGGCATGCGGAAGTCGGCAGCTACGCCGAAAAATCCCGCACCTTTCTGACCGAGTACGAAGCGAAATTCAGCGCACAAGGGAAGAATATCAATTTTGTAAGAATCTGAACAAACGGAAGAAACAGAATGGGAGTACAATAAAAGCAGGCCCTGCGGGGTCTGCTTTTTGATGCGGGAAATATCGCCGGATGATATTTCCCGCATAATCAACAACGAGAGCGAAAACCTCCTCGATTGATTCATTTTTTTGTAGCGCATGGATCAGTTCTGTGTTAAGCTTAGACATATGGGAGCCTTTTTCTCTGTGTGTTTGTTTTTGCACTGAACACTTTACAGGAAAGCAGTTCCTTTTTCCATACCTAAAGAACTATCGTTTACACAAAATATTATGCACTATCCAGAGAAATGATGAAAAAGAAAAGATTAATTGTTTTGAGTGTTATTACAATATGTTTAGTAACAACTGTTTTATATTTGCTTTACTACTTTAATTATATACCGCATAAGAAATACAATAATGAATATTTTAACATTAAAACTTATATTAGCGATATAGATAAAGATAACGATGGAATAGATGATCAAACAGATATATTGATAAATGCAAGAGAATATATATCCACGAAGCCCAAATATAAAAGTAAGTATTATAGTAGTGGTTATCCTGATGATGAATATGGGGTTTGCACTGATGTGGTTGCTTTTGCTCTTAAGGATGCAGGATATGATTTAAGAGAACTTGTTAATAATCATGTCAAAGAAGATCGTGATTTATATGATATTGATGTGGTAGATAAAAATATTGATTTTAGAAGAGTATTAAATTTAAAAACTTATTTTGATTATAATGCAATAAGTTTAACGACTGATATAAAAAAAATAGATGCATGGCAAGGTGGAGATATTGTTGTCTTTAAAAGGCATATAGGTATAGTATCCGATAAAAGAAATCATAAAGGAATTAGCTTTGTTATTCATCATGCTAATCCATATCAAAAATATTATGAAGAAGATATATTAGAACAGCATAACGATATAATAGGGCATTATAGAATTAGTTAAATTACAAGTGTTTAACTATTAAATGGTTGAAAATGGTTATTTCTATACTCAACATAAAACCCAACCCAACTCCTTTACACAACAAAAAAACTAACTATTTCTAGTTAGCATTTATTGCTCTCAGAAATTAATTTCCGAGTTTTCTATCAATTTGGAGCGGACAACGGGAATCGAACCCGCCTCCTCAGCTTGGGAAGCTGATATTCTACCAATGAACTATGTCCGCGCGGTAAATTTTGCGTAGAGCGTTTTATATGGCAAACGCGCCTACATGCTTTATTATACACCCGAATCCGCGCAATGTCTATCCTCAAATTTTGTTCCGGAGATTGAAATTTCAAAAAATCCAAAAAAATCCTGCAATTCTACGAAGAGAAAAATAAAAATCGTCCATATCCATCATAACGAAGCAAAAATTCGACAAAATTCATCAAAAACGTTAAAAACCCATCAAATTTAGCACGCAGGTACTTGCTTTCAGATTTAGGGGGGGGGGTATAATAGAAGCACGATTTTGACCTTGAACGGCAGAGCCTGCTTATGGCGGCAGGGGATGGAACGTGTCTATCCACAAGCATATTATTTTATTTCTTCGTGATTTCTATGAAAAAAATTCAATTTTTCGTAAAACATCTGCTGCCTCCTATGCGGTATTGTATCATGCCTCGGCGAGAATCGCGAGCGCCTTGTCACACGACGTGACAAAATGCGTGAAGGAAATATCAATGACAAAGATCCTCTCCATATTGAAGTTTCGCTCGATAACAGGTATCATAATTGATATGGGAGGCTGGTAAAAAAGCGGAGAGTCCATGCCGTTTGCCGGCATCGGGCAAAATCGAATTTGTTGTATGTGGGAATGAAGAAAGAGAGGTGGGAAGATGAAGAGATTTTTGATTGCTTTGATGTGCGTAGCTGTAGTATTCTGTTACGTTCCGACGATGGCATTTGCCGATCAGGATGTTCCGGCTGTACAGGAGCAGAGTGAAACTTTTGCTGATTCGGAAGAAACAGACCAAAACGCAGCATTGTCACCACAGGCAGGAACAGAAGAAGTGCGCGGAGGATTATCACTGACCGCATCTGCCGCGGCGCAGGATATCTATGTATCCGGATTAGGCAGTGACGAGAGCGGTGACGGCAGCAAGGCAAACCCTTACGCAACGCTGGCAAAAGCCGCGGAGGTTGTGTATCAAGAACCGGACACAGGGAAAGCATTCACAATCCATGTTGTGTCTGATTTGACCGCAGCGGCATGCGCGAGATTTTATGATCACGCTGTGACGATCGTCGGCGAGGGCGAGACAACCCCGACAGTCAGCCGCGGTGCAGGCTTCGCGACGCAGCAGGATACTGCCCGCGGCACCTACAATCCGGCGATGATTGAGATTCAAACTGCCAAAGCACCGGCAAGTCTGACGCTCAGAAACATCATCTTGGATGATGACGGCTTGCATGAGGGGTCTGTCTTTGCGCAGGCTGTCAGTCAAGGGGAAAACGAAGGAGGCACGCCGAATAACAGCACCTATGTACAGGACGCGATCATTGCCTCCAACGCGACCCAAGCCTGCACGATCACACTCGGTGCGGGAACTGTTTTAAGGAATTACGGCGGCATGTCGGCAGTTCGTGTGACAAATCAAGCGGTACTGAAGATGGAAGCCGGAAGCGCGATAGAAGACACAACGGTTACGGATCGCACCAAAGGATCAGCGGAAGGCGAAGTTGGTCCAGCGGGCGCAGTCTGGGCACAGGGCGGTACACTTCTGATGGAAGCCGGCGCTGAAATCCGAAGCATGGTTGGCCGCGCAATCTATGCCGACGGTGGCAGCATCACCATTGGAGGCAAAATTCACGATATTACAGGCGATGCTGATATGTGGCAAGGTACGGACGGCGTTGCGCTGCACTTGCGGAATGGCGCGGTTGGAAGCATCCAACAAAATGCCGTGATTTCAGATCTTGGGAAAGGCGAAAGTGCGATTGCGGTTCTAGCTTGCAATTTGAATGTTGAAAAAAATACCGTAATTAAAAATCTTAAAAACATGATTGGAATCGCAGATTCTTACGCCGGTATCGTCTACTTCGACGGTGAAATCACGGGAATGCAGGGAAGCAGGAACGCCTTAAACATCCAAAATGATAATTTTAATGTTACGATCGGACCGAATGCTTGGATTCATGATAATCATACCGGATATGGAACGATCTATTCACAAGGGACGGGCGGAACGCTCCACATTTATGGAAAAATTAATAACAACATAGCAAGTGGCCGTGGAGGAGGACTTGCTATGGCAAACAATTTCGGTCCCTCAACGGTAACGATGTATGATGGTGCAGAAATTTGCAACAATTATTCAGCCCAGACCGGCGGAGGTGTGATGGTCAGCGTCGGTACATTTATTATGAAAGGCGGGAAGATCTCCAATAATGTTGCCAAGAATGAGGGTGGTGGGATTTATGTGCGCCGTGGCGGAACATTAATTCTGGAAGCCGGAACCGTTGCGGATAATCAGACAAAATCATTCGGCGGCGGGATTGCGTATGAAGCGAGTGATTACAAAGGCTACGTACCATGCGTAGAATTGGACGGAGGCTCTGTTTCCGGAAACAAAATGCATGTGACGATAAGCGGAAACAATGATGCAATCGAAACTACCGGGGGAGTATCGAATGATATAGCGATTTCTGAAAAAAGTGATGTTTTTAGCCATATTACACGGTATCTGAATATTTCAGATACGATCAATCTTTCGGATAAAAATATTTACTTTGTAAAAGACAACAAAACCCTCACCCCGGCTCCTGACAGCTTGAATTTGAAGCTTGGCAACGCGAGTGCGGAGAGCAATGCGGCGTTAACGGGTATATCTGATTCCCATGGTTGGTCAAACCCGCATGCAACCTACTGGATGCAGCGGGATGGCGCGGCAAGGAGGACCGTCGGCGGATTGACACTTGCTGCAGAGGCTCCGCAGATCGTATACGCGATTGCGATTCCGGTTGAGGAGAACGGCAAGCCGGAAACGGAGGCAGGGATACAAGGCGATGCCTCCAGGGTAGCCCGTGCACGGATTCACCATACAAAGATCACCGAGTCCGGCATTGAAGTGACGATTCCGGAGGGGCATCCGAACGGTTACGCGGTCGCGCTGGTGCAGCCGACCAAAGACCTTGGAAGCCTGCTGATTACGACGAGCAAAGCGCAGCTTGACTATGACAAAGATAAAACCGCAGACGGAACGTATGAAGTTCCGTATACCGCATCGTATGCAATGTCCGATAGTCTGCGAAACCTGTTTAAGGAAGCGGGGACGCTGGATAATCCAAATCTCACATTCACCTTGACCCTGGAACTGGACAAGCGTCTGAGGATAAAAGATGTGAGCGACTGTAAATTTACCAGCCCGATCTTTAAAGCCGAAGCCTTTACGATCAGTGGGGACGGGCATGCGGTTACGGTGACATGCAAGCTGAAAGCAGATTGGAGAAATCATTTAGAGGAACTCGTAAAGACGCCGATGGTATTCACCGGAACCGGTGTGCTGGACGGAGCTGATTTTGCGGCAGGCGAGCTTCTTTCGACAAGCGGGAACGTACAGATGACGATTCCGCGCGGCGGCAGTGAAATGTATCCGATCTATATTCCGGGTAATGTATGCCAGACAAAGATGGTAAAAGAAGAAGCGCCGATTGGGCCGATCGGACCGGTAACCACATATTACACGATCAAAGCGGCTGCGGGCGAGGGCGGCAGCATTGCGCCGAACGGCTACGTTACGGTCAGCGCGGGTTCGGATAAGCGCTTTGCCATCGCGGCGGCAGAGGGCTATGAAATCAAGGACGTTCTGGTAGACGGGGTAAGTGTCGGCGCGCTTTCGGATTATACCTTCAAAAATGTATGGAAAACCATACGATCGACGCTGTTTTTCGGGCAAAGGCAGAAGATCCGGAAACACCGGACGAGCCTACGAAACCGGAAAACCCAAGGAAACCGGAAACTCCGGATAAACCGACCAAACCGGAAGATAAGACCAAAGTTCCAAAGACCGGCGATGACGCTGTACTTGCAGGAAGCGCACTGCTTCTGCTGCTTTCCGCATGCGGACTTGCGGCGGTACTTCGCAAAAGAGAAGAAAAATAGAATCAGGCAAAAGCGTAACGGAATCAGAGATTTCTACGCGCACATGGCGCTCACCCATGAGCGCCGCTTCGCAAGGTGCTTTTGCCGTGATTCCGAAAATATCGCATAGCGATATTTCCGACATAATAAGGAGAGGGCTGTCGCAGCAGCGGGAAATCACCGTGAGCCGCGGCAGCCCTTTCGATACGCAAAAGAAAATATAATACGATGGTCTTTAGAACTCGATGTGTTCCTGCGGATCGACATAGACACCGTCTTGCAGCATTTCAAAGTGCAGATGCGGCGGTTCCAGTGCTTCAAAGAGTCCGGTGGCGCCGACACCGCCGATAATCTGACCCTGCTTGATCGTATCACCGACCTCCACCATTTCGTTGGTTGATAAATTCGAGTAGATTGTCACCATATCGTGGGGATGTGTGATTTCTACCGAGAGGCCGTAGCGGTCATCCGTATAGACCGCGGTGACCGTACCGTCCGCAACAGCCAGAACCTGCGTATCGGCGTCCGCCTCGATATCCGTACCGCAATGGGTCATGTACTGATCGAGCGTAATCGAGTAGAGCAGATGCTCCATCGCGTACGGATTGGTGACAGTGTATGCATTCCCTTTGATAGGTTTGCAGAAGCGCGGCGCTTGCGCTTCCCGCGCGGCGGATTTTTGCTTGCTGTCAACGGTCGGCACGTTGGCGCCCGCGGTGTCCGCGGTTTTGCCGCCGCTTTGACTTGTGGAAGCCTCTGGTTTTTGAGAAGCTCCGGACGATTTTTCGAGTGAAGAAGTTGGTGCCCGGTCAGAGACCGGAAGCGGATTTTGCCGCGCGCTGCCGTTGATCTTGTCGATATTTGATTTTATAGTAAAAATAGAAGTCAGCGCGATGACGCAGAACGCGAGCATGAGCGCGATCGCGACTCTGTCTTTTTCTTTTTTTCTTTGTGCTTGACGCATGATTTCACCTCCAGTTGATCATATTGTTTACAAAAACTTTTGCTTTCATGCAAATACATGCTTGTAAAAAACAAAAAAACATATTATACTAGATATAATTTTTTTTACAAAGGAGGCACTGCATGGACGAAATGATTTTTGCGGCAAAGCAAAACAGAAATATACCAAAAGAAGACAAAATTTTCGGCATCAGCAATCGCGCGAAGGCGATGATCGCGAAGGAAGGCAAGGATAAGGTCGTCAACGCTACCATCGGTGCGCTGCTGGATGATGAAGGCGAACTAATCGTATTGTCCTCCGTAGACGAGGTCTTTCATAGTCTGACTCCGAAGGAATACGCGGAATACGCGCCGATCGCGGGCGTACCGGAGTTTCGGGAGGCGGTAATCAAGGACGTGTGCGGAAACTATCAGCCGCACGCCTATATGACTGCGGTCGCGGCTCCGGGCGGTACCGGCGCGCTGCGTAACGCGATCGCGAACTATTCTGAGCGCGGCGACAAGATCCTGGTTTCGGACTGGTACTGGGCGCCGTACAGCACGATCGCGCAGGAACTCGGGCGCGGAACAGAAACCTGCGCGTTTTTTAACGACGAGAGGAACTTTCACCTCGCGGATTTTGAAAAAAAGGTTGTTTCCCTGCTCGCCAAGCAGGAGCGGCTGGTCATCATCCTCAATACGCCGGCGCATAACCCGACCGGCTATTCACTGACGGATGAGGACTGGCAGGGCGTGGCGGAGGTGCTGCGAAAGCACAGCGCGGGAAAGAAAGTCGCCTTGGTGGTCGATATCGCCTACATTGAATTTTCGAGCCACGACCATAATCCACGCAATTTTTTACCGATCCTGGAGAGCCTGCCGGAGTCGGTACTGCCGCTGATTTCTCACAGCTTTTCAAAGACCTATACGCTGTATGGCATGCGCTGCGGCGCCTTGGTCTGCATGGCAAAAACGAAGAAAATCGCGGAGGAGTTCAAACAGGTCTGCGAGTTTTCTTCGAGGGCCTCATGGTCGAACTGCGCGCGGGCGCCGCAGATGATCGTAGCGAAGATTTACGCGGACCCGAAGCTCAAAGCCAGAGTTGACGAGGAACGCGAGGGTTTTCGTGATATGCTGCTGCGCCGCGGCAAGGCGTTTGAAACCGCCGCGCGGGAGGTCGGCCTGGAAATCGTACCGTTCGATGCGGGCTTTTTCGCCTCGATTCCGTGCGCGGATCCGGATGCGGTATCCGCGGAGTTGGAAAAGGAAGGAATCTTTTTGGTGCCGCTGGCTAAGGGCGTCAGAGTTTCCATCGCCTCGATTTCGGAAAAGGTTTGCGCGGCGCTTCCGGCAAAGATAAAGGCTGCTTTGGCGCGCGTGGAAAATAGATAGAAGAAAAATACAGAAAATTATTGACAAATAGTGAAATTTGTGTTACATTGTCTTTGCAAAGGGAAACTCCGAGAAGGGAGTTACAAAATGCCAAGACAAGGAAACAGAGAAGGAGAATTTTCGTTTGAGATCGTCAGACACTTAGGTGTATACGGACAATCGTCGAAGGGTTGGACGAAGGAGGCGAATGTTGTCGAATGGAACGGAGGCAACGCGAAGCTGGATATCAGAGAATGGGACGCGGCGCATACGCATATGAGCCGTGGAATTACGCTCTCTAAGCAGGAAATGTTCAGCCTGATGCAGATCCTCAACCACTGCTTCGGCAAGGAGCTTCGAAATCATCAGCGCGCGCGGGAACAGTGGGTGCCGCGGGAGGATGAAGAGATCTGCGCTTGCTGCGAGCCGGACGGTATGAGAGAGTGCCAGGCTGACGGCGAGGCGTTCGCGGAGGATTCACGAGAGACTGCCGCTTTTACGCCTGTCGCGGAAACACCGCAGGACGCTGAAACAACCGCCGCGGAAATTTTTTCCTTAGAAGCCGACGAAGAACTGCAGGAAGAAACGAATCTTGGATAAAAAAATCCGCCCAAAGCGACAGGCCTTGGGCGGTTTTTTTATGATTCCGGAAATATCGCATAGCGATATTTCCGGAATCACGACAAAAGTACCTTGCGAAGTGGCGATCATGGGTGAGCGCCATGTGCGCATAGAAATCTCTGATTTCGTTATGCGCACTTTTATCCTCGTGCAGCGTGCCGCTCGTCCTGAAATAAAAAGGTAATCCCGTATAATGCCGCAAGCCCGACAATTGCGTAGATGACGCGGGAAACGACCGCCAATTGGGCGCCGAAGATGCCGGATACCAGGTTATAGTTAAAGAATCCGATCAGGCCCCAGTTGATTCCGCCGATAATCATCAGGATGAGAATTAGTTTTTTCAAAGCAATCACTCCCTTCAAGCGCTATTTTATCCAAAAATATTTTACTTATACACGCGGGGTGTGTTATAATGTTTTTTGAGATGATTGGTTCTATCCTGTCACACATAACCGCGAAATGGAGTTTTTTATGAAAATTCAGTTAAAAAAGGGGCCTCGCGCCGCGTTCGAGGAGATCGAAGTCGAAAAGGGAACGACAATCGAAGCGATTTACAAAAAGATTGAGCGCGAGCTGCCGTATAAAATATTATTGGCAAAAGTGAACTATGAATACGAAGGCCTGGATTACGAAATCCGTCAGGAATGCAGCGTGGAACTGCTGGACATGCGCGTGCAGGCGGCAAGTCTTGTCTATCAAAGCAGTTTGTCTCTGCTCTATCTGAAGGCGATTCACGATGTGCTGGGCGCGGTAGACGTTGACATCGAAAACGCGCTGAACAAGGGTCTGTATACGGAGATTAAGCGCGACGTACCTGTAACCGCAAAAGAGGTACGGCAGATTCAGCAGCGGATGGAGGCTTTGGTGCGCGCGGATCTTCCGCTGATGAAGGAGGCGCTCAGCAAAGAGGAAGCCATCGCGTTTTTTGAAAAAACCGGAAGAACGGATAAAATCGCGCTGCTGGCGGAAAACCCGAAGACCAAAAAAGTCCGCTTCTACTCTTTGGACGGATACCGCGATTTTTTTTACGGCCGCATGGTGCCGTCAACGGGGTATCTCACGCGTTTTGAGCTTCGCAAATATCGCCGCGGCGTTTTGATGCGCTTCCCACAGCCGAGCGACCCGAATCGGATTCCGGATTATGTGGACGAGAGAGTCCTGTACCAGACCTTTGGGGAACAGAGCCGTTGGGGCAAGCTCATGGGCATTGATTACGCCTTTGACCTGAATCGCAAAATTGAAGAGGGAAAGTTTAAGGAGCTGATTCAGCTTTCTGAGGCCTTGCACGAACGCAGAATCGTGGAAATCGCGGACATGATCACCAAACAGAAAAAACGGATCATTCTGATCGCGGGTCCGTCCTCCTCCGGCAAAACGACCTTCGCGCAGCGTTTATGTATTCAGCTGCGTGTCAACGGACTGGAGCCGCTGTATATGGGAACGGATGACTATTTTTTGGAACGGGAGGAAACTCCGGTGGACGCCTACGGCGAAAAGAACTACGAGGATCTGGACGCGGTGGACATTCATTTGTTCAACAGCAACATGAATGATTTGCTTGCAGGCAAACAGGTGGATCTGCCAACCTTCAATTTTATCGTGGGACATAAGGAATACGGCAAGCGGCTGACGAAGATTCGAGGCAATCAGCCGATCGTCATCGAAGGCATTCACGCGCTGAACGACGCGCTGACGCCGGAGATCGATCCACAGGAAAAATTCAAGATTTACATCAGCCCGCTGACGCAGCTCAACATCGACGCGCACAATCGCGTTGTGACGACCGATCACCGCATGCTGCGGCGGATGGTGCGCGACTACAAATATCGTGGCTACAGCGCGCAGAATACCATTCAAAGCTGGCCGAAGGTACGCGCCGGCGAGGACAAAAATATTTTTCCATACAGCAACGAAGCCGATGTGATGTTCAATTCAGTCCATCTGTATGAGCTTTGTGTGCTCAAAAAATACGCTTTGCCGCTGCTCGAAGCCATCAAACCGGATGAGCCGGAATACAGCGAGGCACAGCGCATGCGGAATTTCCTGCGCTTCTTTAAGACGGTGGAGGATGATTCGGCAATCGTGAATAATTCGATTCTCAGGGAATTTATCGGCGGCAGTGTGTTCGTTGATTGACAAGCAAGGAGTTTTTTGACAACATGGCAGAGATTACAATTATAGGAGGCATTAATATTGACATTGAGGGCTGCCCCTTTGGGAGCCTGAAGGCGGAGGACTCCAATCCGGGTAAAATTTCGCTCGCTTACGGCGGAGTCGGACGCAACATCGCGGAGAACGCGGCGCGCCTCGGCGGCGATACGGCGATGGTATCGGTGATTGGCGATGACCAGATGGGACGCGGTGCCAAAGCACAGCTCGCGGAGTTGGGAGTGGATGTGTCCTGCGTTACGGAGCTCCAAGGTCGCAGTTCGTCCATGTATCTGTCAATCTTGGACGAAAAGCATGACATGGCGATGGCCATCAGCGACATGAGCATTATGGACGAACTGACGCCGGCGAAGCTGGCGGACTGCGCGCCCTTTCTCCGAAGCTCCGGGATTGTCGCGCTGGACGCGAATTTGGACGAGGATTTTTTGACCTACGCCTGTGACCTTTTAGACGGAGTACCGCTCTTTTTTGATCCGGTATCCGCGAGCAAGGCGGCACGCGCCAAAAATTTGATCGGCAGATTTTACAGCATGAAGCCGAATGTCATGGAGACCGAGGTGCTTTCCGGACTGCGCGTTGAAACAGAGGCGGATCTCGCGCGGGTCGGAGACTGGTTTCTGTCGCAGGGACTTGAGCAGCTCTTTATTACGCTGAACAAAGACGGCGTTTATTATAAAAGCAAAGAGAAAGAGGGAATTCTCAGACCCCGCGGGGATTTACGCCTCGTCAGCGCGACAGGCGCAGGAGACAGCTTTTCGGCAGCGATTCTTTTAGGCTGCGTACGCGGACTTGATATCGAGGAAATTGCCCGTATGGGCATGGCGGCGGCCTCCATCGCGATGGAAAGCGAGCAAGCTGTAAACAGCAATATCAATATGAAGGAACTCAAGAGGAGGATGAGAGAAGATGTATAGCAAGTATTTAGACATCAAACCGGAAGTAGCAAAAGCATTGGAGGAGGGCACACCGGTGGTCGCCCTGGAATCCACGATCATTTCACACGGCATGCCGTACCCGAAGAACGTAGAAACCGCAATCGCGGTCGAAAATGTTCTGCGTGCGCATGATGTCATGCCCGCGACGATCGCGATCATCGGAGGCAGAATCAAGATTGGTCTGACCGAAGAGGAAATCGAATATATGGCGACGGCTGAGAACGTTCTAAAAGTCAGCAGACGTGATTTCCCGCTGACGATTTCGCAGGGACTGGACGGCGCGACAACGGTCGCGGGAACGATGATCGCCGCGCATATGGCAGGCATTCGTCTGTTTGTGACGGGTGGTATCGGCGGCGTCCACAGAGGCGCGGGCGAGAGCTTTGACATCTCCGCGGATCTGGAGGAACTGAAGATGACGGATGTGACCGTCGTATGCGCAGGCGTAAAATCTATTTTGGATATCGGCGCGACCTTAGAATATTTGGAAACCGCGGGTGTTCCGGTCGTGACCTGCGGCGCGGATCAGTTCCCTGCGTTTTACAGCAGAGAAAGCGGATTTGCGGCGGACTGCAGAGTGGACGATCCGGCGAAGATCGCGGCGATGATCAGGAGCAAGGCAGAGCTCGGCTTGCGCGGCGGCATGCTGGTCGCGTGTCCGATTCCGACAGAAGATGAGATTCCGTACGAGAAGATGGACGGCGTAATCCGGCAGGCGCTCGCGGAATGCGAGGAAAAGGGTGTACGCGGCAAAAAAATCACGCCGTTCCTCCTGAGCAGAGTCAAGGATTTGACGGAAGGCCACAGCCTGGAAGCCAATATTAAACTGGTGCTGCACAACGCGGAAGTCGGCGCGAAGATTGCGAGCAGCCTTTGATTGCCGACCCGCGGGCAAGCAAGATGCGGGTATAGAAGCGAAAAACAAAAGAAACGCAAAGAGATCAAAAGAGGATGAGAGGTAGGCAGATATGAAGGGGAAGAAAAAAATTTTTGCGGCAGTTTTGACATTCTGCCTGATGCTGACAGGCGTTCCGGCCGTGGCCTTCGGAGAGGAAACCGCGGCAGCAGGGGATATTGTGATTCTTTACAGCAGCGATATCCACGGCGGCGTTGACAGCAATCTGGGACTGGCCGGACTGGCGGCGTATGCGAACGAAAAGCGGGCGCAGGGCAGCGCGGTCGAGTTGGTGGATGCCGGAGACGCGGTCAGCGGCACCATGCTGGCTTCGACAACGCAAGGACGCTATGTGGTGGAAGCGATGAATCTGGCCGGCTACGGCATCGCGGTGCCGGGCGTGCATGAATTTGATTACGGAGTTTCCGGATTGGTGGGCACGCTGTCAAAGGAAGCGAAGCATCAATATATCAGCTGCAATTTTACGATGACGGCAAACGGACAGACGGTGTTCAAACCGTATGTCATCAAAACATACGGCAGCGCGAAGGTGGCCTATATCGGCATCAGCGATCCGCAGACGATCAGTAAATCCGGCGCGTCGTTTAAGAACAGCGACGGCAGTGCCGCCTACTCCTTCGCGGATGGTTCCGGCGGCAAGAAGCTCTACGAAGCTGTGCAGAACGCCATCGACGAAGCCAAGGCAGCCGGCGCGGACTATATCGTTGCGATCGGTCATCTGAGTACGACAGGAGATGCAGCTTACACGCCGAAGAGCGTCATCGAAAACACAACGGGGATTCAGGCGTTTATCGACGGCAATACGCATACAGCCATTGTCGGTGAAAAGGTCAAGGGCGCGGATGGCGCTGAGGCGCTGCTGACTTGCGCGGGCGCAGGTCTGAATAACATCGGCGTTTTGACCATTACGGCAGGAAAGAGTATTTCCTCCCAATTGGTAAACAGCTATCGCTTGCGCGACATTAAGACCAAGGACGGAATTGACGCGCTGACCAAAAAGTACAAACAAAATCTACAGGAAAGCTTCGCGACGACCAGCAGCAGGCTGGAGGCAGCTAACAGCAGCGGCGTCAGAATTGTCGAGGGAGCCGAAACAAATCTCGGAGATCTCTGCGCGGACGCGTACCGTGTGGTAACCGGAGCGGATATTGCTTTTGTCGAGGCGAGAGAGATCAAGAGCAATATTGAACTGGGCTCAATCAGCTATGATGATATTATGAACGCGCTGCCGGGCGGACGCTCGATCAGCGTGATCAGCGTCAGCGGCTATGATATCCTTGACGCGCTGGAAATGTCCGCGCGGGTTTATCCTGCCAAGAACAGCGGTTTTTTGCAGGTCTCCGGCATTACCTTTGACATTCAGGAAACCGTCATTCCGTCTGTAACGCTGGATGGAGACGGCAATTTTACAGGGGTTACGGACGACTATCGCGTCACCAACGTAATGATCAACGGTAAGGAGTTGGATGTGATGGCGAATTACACAGTCGCCGGTACCAACGCGCTGCTGAACGGGGAGACTGGTTATACAATGCTCCAAAACGGTCCGCTCAAAAAAGCCAACATCACGACCGATAATCAAGCCCTGATCACCTATATCGCCGCTTCACTCAAAAACAGCATCGGCGGCGCGTACAGCAAATCACAGGGCCGGATCGATTCCATCAAGCTGGCGAGACAAAGCGAGATTAATGCCGAAATCGAAAAGAAGATTGAAGAAAAGTTGAAAGACTATGCCGCGGAGGTAAAAGCGCTGCGAGAACAGCTGGCGATACAGCAGGACATCATCGCGATGAAATCGCTTTCTCTCAAAGTGACGGCAAAATTCAGCAAGAGCGGCAGCAAACGCACTGTAAAGGTCACTTGGACACCATCCTCAAAGATCAGCGGCGTCAAATACCAGCTTTACAAATCCGCGAAGAAGTCTGCAGGCTTCAAAAAGCTCACGACGACTTCCAAAACAACCATTCGAAACACAAGCGGCCTGCGCAAGGGAAAAACCTATTATTACAAAGTCCGCGCGTACAAGTACCTCAAGGGAAAGTACTATTACAGCGGCTGGTCCAATGTACGAAGCTGCAAGATCAGCAAATAGCGATTGCTCCCCCGCACCGCGGGGTAACAATAAATTTTATCTTATCTTAAAAAGAAAAGGAGAAAAGCTATGAAGAACAGGAGAGTATTAGCGGTATTGCTGGCAGCTGCTGTTATGCTCGCGATGATGCCGGCGATGGCATTCGCGGACACGACAGCCCCAGCGCCGGAAACGGCGCCGACAGCTCCGGCCAAATCGAATGACATTGTCATTCTCGGCACCAGTGATGTACACTGCGGTATCGATCAGAACATCGGTTACGCGGGTCTTGCGGCTTACAAAAAAGCCATGGCAGAAAAGTACAACTATGTGGCGCTTGTCGACGCGGGTGACGCGATCCAGGGTGATACCATCGGTACGTTGTCCAAAGGGGAATACCTTGTGGACATCATGAACGAGGTCGGCTACGATGTTGTCGTTCCGGGCAACCACGAATTCGACTACGGTATGGATCAGTTCCTCAATGTCATCGTGCCGAAGATGAAAGCGACCTATGTTTCCGCGAACTTCGTCAAGAATGGCAAACAGGTCTTTGATACCTACAAGATGATGACCTACGGCGACAAGAAGGTCGCGTTTGTCGGCATCTGCACGCCGGAAACCCTGGTGAAGTCCACACCAACCTATTTCCAGGACAAAAACGGCAACTACATCTACGACTTCTGTAACGATACAACCGGAGAAAAACTGTATAAGGCAGTACAGGACGCGGTAGACGCCGCGAAAAAAGCGGGCGCGAACTACGTTGTGGCAGTGGCGCATCTCGGTGATGACAGCGCGAGCGCGCCTTGGACTTCGATGGACGTGCTTGCGAAGACAAGCGGCATTGACGTGCTTTTGGACGGTCATGCGCACAGCACAGTTGTTAAGAGCGTCAAGAACAAGGACGGCAAGAGCATCCAAATGGTCGCGACCGGAACGAAGCTCGAAAATATCGGTAAGATCGTAATCGCCGAGAACGGCGCGATCACAGCGGAATATATAAACGGAGACGTGGCAAAGGATAAAGACGCAGGCGTCACGAAGTTTATCGAAGGCATCAAGGCGAAATACGCGGAACTTGAAAAGAAGGTTGTTGCGAAAACGGCGGTTGATCTCGCGATTGCGGACAAGGACGGAAATCGTCTGGTCAGAAGTGAGGAAACCAACCTCGGTGACCTTTGCGCGGACGCGTACCGGAATGTACTCGGCGCGGATATCGCGTTTGTAAACGGCGGCGGTATTCGTGTGGCAATTCCGAAGGGCAATATCACCTACGGACAGGTCATCGCGGTACATCCGTTCGGCAACATGGCGTGCGTAGTAGAAGCGACCGGACAGCAGATCCTCGACGCGTTGGAATTCGGCGCCAGAAACGTGGGTAAGGGTGAAAACGGCGGATTCCTGCAGGTTTCCGGCCTGACCTATACCATCAATTCTCTGATCGAACCATCTATTCAGACCAATGAAGCGGGAGAATTCGTCAAAGTAACCGGCGACTACAGAGTCAGAGACGTCAAGGTTGGCGGCGTGGATCTGGACTTGAATAAGACTTATACGCTTGCTTCCCATAACTATATGCTCAAGAGCGGCGGAGACGGTTTCGTAATGTTCAAGGGCAACAAGCTGCTGCAGGACGAGGTCATGATTGACAATCAGGTTCTCATCAACTATATCCAAAAGAACCTCAACGGTGTCGTTGACGATCAGTACGCGGCGCCGCAGGGCAGAATCAAAATCTTATCCACAGAGCTTTTTGCGCAGGTCAGTGAAAAACTGCAGGTTGCGGAATACGAGTGCAAGTTAACCGCGAAGGCGCAGAAAAAGGCTGTGAAGCTGACTTGGAACGCCTGTGCTGCGGACAGTGTAAAATATCAGGTTTACAAATCCACGAAATCGACCAAGGGCTTTAAGAGAGCCATTACGACAAGCAAAAAAACTTACACGGCAAAGAAGCTCACAAAAGGTAAGACCTATTACTTCAAGGTCAGAGCGATCAAGACAATCGGCGGCAAGACGTATTACGGACACTGGTCCAACGTCGCTGCCAAGAAAGCCGCGTAGATCGAAAACAATTACAGCGGTGCTTGTCACCGCGAAAAAAACAACGGATCTCCCCACGCGGGAGACCCGTTGTTTTTGGTTGCGCGCTGAAATTTGCCCTCTTGTCAAGAACTGCAGAATGTGCTATACTTGCGTTGACAATTACATAAGCGTTTATGTTCTTTCGCCATGCCGCAGCCGTATCGAAGGTTGACTGCGGAGTTGACGAAAGCTAAGATGGAAGCAGGTGCAAGTCCTGCACGGTCCCGCCACTGTAAGAGGGGAGCGCATCTTCCGAATACCACTGAGACGGGCTGCGATCCGCAGCTGTGAAGTTTTGGGAAGGGGGAATTTGCGTAGAGATCCTTAAGTCAGGAGACATGCGTAAACAATGGGTAACTGCCGCGTCGGATGAGCGCAGCGCAGATGGAAAGAGATTGCGGTAGAAACGGACCGCGGTGAAGCTATGATTTCTTGTAGTTTCCCCGCGGTCTTTGTTTTTTCCGGGAGCTTATGAAACGAAAATGCCGCGCGGTGACAAGCAAAGCAGGGCATAGCGTCATAGCAATCTTTCCTCGCGAAGCATCAGCCATTCAGAACAGAGTTTGGAGGATTATGATGAACAGCAGAACACAGAACAAGAGAATTTTTTATCGCGCGCTTGCGGGGATCAGCCTGTATGTGCCTTGTAAACAGGAGGAAGCGGGCAAACCGGAGCCGCAGATGATGTTGAACGAGCAGGGGGAACGGTTTGTACCGGCGTTTTTTGCCAAGCGCTCTTTGAAAGGGGATTTTGACGAAAAGTCCCTGGTCGAATTTGCCTTCCCGCTGCTGCGGAGTCTTATCGGCGGCCTGCCGCAGAATGTTCGCGGTGTGATGATCGAGCCCTATGATAAGGAGATTTGTTTAGATCGCAGCCGCATGGCGGAATATGATTTTTTTATCAAGGGCAGCGACGATGAGCCGCGGCGAGAGACGGCGGGACGTGTGCGCGCCTAAACTGATGCAAAAAATGACAAAAAGCGGCGCAAACGGGCAGCTTCAGGGGGAGTTGCCCGTTCGCGGCTGATTTGTAATAAAAAATAGGAGGAGTAAAATTGAAACAACAAAAATGGAAGTCAAAATCCTTTGCGCTTCTGCTGGCAGTCATGATGATGTTTACCATGATGCCGCAGATGGTGTTCGCGGATGAACAGGCGGTAGCACCGCAGGAGGTCAGCAGTGTCAGCGGCGGAGAGCGCATTATCGTGTCAAGTGCTGCAGAATTAGCGGCACTGGGCGGCAAGGAGCTGCGTGGAACGGTTGAACTGGCTGCGGATATTGACATGAGCGGCACAACGATGCAGCCAATCAAGAGTCTGAAAGGTACATTTGAGGGGAATGGGCATACCATTTCGAATTTGACGCTGAGCGGCGAGGCAGGAACTCGTTGGGACGCACCAAATGTTGGACTGGGTCTGATTGCACAGCTTAATGGCACCGTACAGAATTTGAAGATGGATAATGTCCAGATTACTTCAAATTCAAAAAGCAAAATTTACGCAGGTGCGATTGTGGGCATGATAGAAGCTGCAAATGCGAGTATTGCAAACTGTGCAGCAACGGGAACCATCACATTGCCGGAAACATCAACACAAGATGGAGCAGGCGGGATTGTTGGCGGTGTCCTGGTAAACGGAAGCGTAGTCATAACCGATGTATACAGCGAAGTTTCCATTACGAATGGGAAATACACTGGAGGGTTAATTGGTATTGTGCAGTATGCACAGAAGGTCACAATTCAGAATTGCGCGGTAGTGGGGGATCTCAAGGTAAGCACAGGTGGAGGCATTATCGGTTGGCTGACCAGTGTGCCTACAACTGCAGAACGAGTATACTTTGGTGGAGCAATCACTGGCAGCACAAGATACGGATTCGCATATAATAAAAATTATTCTTCAACATTGGCAGCAACATCTGTTTACTATGACAGTACAAAAAATAAAGATTCCAACACTTGGAGTAAATTTGAAGCGGTTGCATCAACGAATGTTACGGGCTCTATCGATGGCAAGTCAACAGATGAGCTGAAATCGCTGAAGCTTGAGGGCTTTACACCAAGTGCTGAGTTTAAGGATTATCCAGTGCCGTCCTGGCTGACAACGCTTGGCGCTGGACCGCACACGGTTACGGTTACGGCAGAGGGCGCGAGCAAGGTAACCCTTCTGAGCAAAGAAGGTAATCCCATAGATATGACTGCCGCTAGAGAAGGCATGTTCACGGCATCACTTGCAGAGGGGCAGTATACCTATACGGCGGAGGCAAACCTTGCGGGTAAGGATACGGCGACGGGTACGTTGGTTGTCGGTAAGGTCGATAAGGCTATGACAATCACGCTGCCGAACAAGGTCGCGGATACGGAAATCACGGTAGATGGTCCGGCGGAGACTGTGCTCAAGGTGTATCAGGGAAAGGATGCGACCGACACTTTGATGCAGGCAAAATCTGTAGAAAACGGTGTTCATACCTATGCGCTGAATGAAGGCAGCTACTATTACGAAGCGACTGCAGAAGAATATGAGACTGCGAGCGGAACCTTTACTGTTCCGGTGGCCGATAGCAAGGTGACAGTCACAATGACTGCATCGCCAAAGTACGATGTGACTTTCGACATCAAGAGCGGAGAGAAAACGGCGAGCGTGAAGGTTTTCCGCGGTGAAAAAAATTATCAGGCAAAGGCCGAGGCCGGCATGGTCTATGCACTGTGCAGCGGAGATTACAGCTATGAAGTCACGGCAGAGGACTGCATCACAAAGACAGGCGAGTTCAAAGTAGAGGGCGAAGCAAAGACGGTTACCGTGACACTGGACGGTGTGACAGGCGACGGCAGCGCGGCAAGGCCATTTGTTATCGACAGCAAAGAGGCACTGGTGTATTTCGCGCAGCAGGTCAACAGCAGCGTGAAAAAGTATGTGGAAGGTCATGTCAAACTGAGCGGCGATATCGATTTGCAAAATATGAGCTGGACGCCGATCGGTCCGAGCTGGACGTCTCCGTTCAGAGGCCATCTTGACGGCGCGGGCCACACGATCAGCGGGCTGAACGTAACGAACGCTAGAACTTACTACGGATTTTTTGGCTGTCTTGACAATGCGACGGTAGAGAATCTGACATTAAAGGGACAGGTATACTGCGCGGAACCGTACGCGAGAGTCGGCGGTCTGGCTGGCTATGCAATTGGCGATGTGACGATCAGAAACTGCGGCAGCGCGGTGAATGTGTCGGCACTGGCCAGGGGTTGTGAAGGTGTCGGCGGCCTGGTTGGCGGCTATGAGGACGGTATCGACTATCGGTGGGAAGATCACAAGATGGTGATCGAAAATTCCTACAATGTGGGCAATATCGTGTGCACCGGCTCTGATGCCAATACGACGATCGGTGGTCTGGTTGGCGGAAACAAGAATTGCGTACAGCTGGAAAATTGCTATAACGCCGGCACCGTATACGGACCGGGCGTACAAGCTGCGGGGCTTTTGGGCAATGCCGGCGGACAGACCGGCGATAACTGCAAGCCTTCCATGAAGGGCTGCTACAATGCCGGTCAGGTTGTCGGTGTGGAAGATAAGGCTTTTGGACTTTACGGCAAAGGAACGATTGCGTCCGTAAATCTGCAGGATTGCTATGTAGAGGCAGGGACTGCGGCGAACGCGAAGCCGGGGACAACTGAGGTATCGGATGATACGCGGCAGGAGATGCTTGCGAAGCTCGGCAGTGGATGGACGATCGACCCGGACAAAAATAACGGCAAGCCGTATCTGAACGGGACCGATCCGGTTGCGGCGGATACCTCGCTGGTAGACGAATTAGGCAAGTACGCGGACACGATCGCGGTACCGACGACAGCGGCGGTCGGCAGCGTGTTGACTGCACTGAGAAGCGAAGCAACAGCAGCTGCGGACATTGCCGTAGAGATCACGCAGTCAAAAGACGATATTCAAAAGGGTTATTTAACAGCGGAAAATCATATATTGAAGCTGCTCAAAAAGAATGAGAGCGGCGCGGCAGTGACGGAGACGGCAACCTTGACGCTGAAGAAAGACGGCATCGCGCTTTCTAAACCGATCAGCATTGTCATCTATCCGGCTGCGGAGAAACTGACGACTCTGATCGATAACATCGCGAGCACTTATACAGGGAAGTCGGACGAATGGGTCGTATTCGACATGGCGGCTTATGCGAAACTAAACGGAAAGAGTGCTAAGACAAGCGACGCAGCGAAGGAGAATTATCTGAATCTGACCATCAATGCGCTAGCGCAGAACAACGCATCGGCGTCTGACCGCGCAAAAGGCGAACTGATTCTAGGCGCGTTGGGGATCGATACGACCAGTCTGACACCGTACGGCGGCGGTCAGGCGTACAATAATGCGGTTAAGCTGCAGGCGATGAATATGAATGTGTCCTATTATACGGCGCCTTGGATCTTATTGGCGGACGAACAGGGTAATGTCGGTTTAACAACTGCACAGGTGCAGCAGCTCGTTAAGATTCTCACGGACAATCAGGGCGCGAACGGTCTTTGCCAGGGTGCTTACTGGGGCAAGACTTACGATGATATCGATACGACAGGCACCTCGCTGGCGGCGCTCGCGCGTTTCGCGAAGGTAACCGAAGACCCTTATGGCGTGAAGGCCGAAGCAGCAGACTTTATCACGAAAGCGCTTATCGGTCTTGCAAAGGCGCAGGGTGAAAACGGTTCTTTCGGTAATGTCAATACGGATGCTGTGGTCATCGCAGGCCTAGCAGCGATCGGAGAGGATCCGAGCAGCTTTAAGAACAACAACAGCAGCCTTGCCGATGCACTGACGCTCTACGTCAATGAAGGGCAGAACGGATTTTCTTCCGGCTATGCGGATGGTACGGCAGGAGAAAAAGCGCAGGCGCTGGCAACGGAGCAGGGTTTCCGTGCGCTGGTCGTGTTGGAAAAGATGAAGACCGGAATCGGTACGTATAATATTTATACCGGTAAGACCAGCGCAGCAACCGAAAATCCGAAGCCAAACCCAGATTCGGACAAGAAGCCGGGCAGTGCGACAGGAGAAGGCAGACCGGATAGCGGAACGAGCGCACCGAGCGGCGGTACAACCGGCGGACAGAATATCATTGCAGCGATCAGGATTTGTCCGGACAGCAAGACGGAATGGCTGTCTGCAACGCACACGCTGGCAGAGGGCAGTACGGCTGCTGATCTGATCGTCAAAGCGCTTGCTGATGCGGGTATGCAAAGTGTCGGCGCGGACAAAGGTTATGTGAAGTCGGTGACAAAGGGCGGCGTAACGCTCGCCGAAAGGGACAAGGGACCGAACAGCGGCTGGATGTATACGGTCAACGGCAGCCTTCCAAATGTCGGGATTCAGGATTATAGGCTTAAAAGCGGGGATAGCGTGAAACTTTACTATGTAGAGGATTACACGAAGGATTACGGCACGAGCGGCTGGGCGCCTGCGCCGGGCGGTGAGCAGAAGCCGGAGGATCAGAAGAAAGATGAGCAGACGACAGATGATCCGAAAGACAATGAAACGAAAGCCGAGGCCGCAAAGGTTAAGGCGCTGACCAATGATTTTGCTCTAAAGGCGCGTTCGCTCAAGACGGCGAAGGGGCACATCAAGGTCCGTTTGATTGCAGATGCGAAAACGCAGGCTGCAATCAAGGAATTACAGGGTATGGGCTATACGGTCAAGTACCGTTTCTATCGTTCGACAAAGAAGTCCGTGGGTTATCGGTCTGCGCTGACGAAGAAAACGACTTCTTACATCAATACGAGCGGAAAGAAGGGTACGAAGTATTTCTACAAGGGACAGATCAGAGTATATGATAAAAACGGAAAGCTGATCGCGAAAACTGCGCTGAAGCAGTGCAAATACGCGACAAGAACCTGGACGAAGTAGGAAATGTCGGAATCTATGTCAGCTTAACTGCATGATATTGACGTCGGAATCCCCTGCGTGAAAAAAGAAGGTTCTTGGGATGAACCGAAAAAAGCCACCGGGCCTATCACGGGCGCCGGTGGTTTTTTAGTATGATGGGCATGCCGTTCGTCTGTGGTGAAAGTCCACAAGGGGCGCAGTTGCCAGCGAAGCCGATAGCGACTTGCAAGGCTCGCATCGTGAGGTGCTACCGCCTGTTCATCCGCGAACGCCATCTGCGGCATCATGGTAAACAAGATCAAGACTGCCAGCAGAAGCGCAAAGGATTTTGACTTCCATTTTTGTTGTTTCAAATTTACTCCTCCTATTTTTTATTACAAATCAGCCGCAAATGGGCAACCCCTCCTAGAGCTGCCCGTTCGCGGCTGGCTTCTGTTCAAACTTCTTATAAGTATTTTACGTAAAATTTCATGTCTGCAGGGCAGTATCCGAGCGCAATATAAAAATTCATGGCGTTCGGATTTGTTTCTTCTGATTGGAACTGTAATCTCTTGCAGCCGCGCATGGAGGCGAATTGCTCTATCAATTCCATAGCGCGCTTCCCGTATCCTTTTCCCCGCGCATCCGGAAGCAAATACAAGTCATCGAGGATCAGCGCTTTTCCATGTGTCCATACACTGTAGATGGTCATGAGATTCGCGAAACCGACCGGTGTATGGTTTTCTTCAAAAATGATGAGGCTGATGAACTCCTTTGCCTGTAAGGCCTCAAAAAAAGTGTTTGAAAATTGCTCGTCACTCACCTTGTTCGTATCATTCCATAAATCATGATCCTGAATTTCTTCTTCCATAAACATGCGGTTCAAAGTGATCCAGCAATCTTTGTCGCTTTCGCGACATAAACGGAAGCTAAACATTGCATATCTCCTTTCTCTGCCGCAGGGACAGTTTATAGCGGGCATTCCCCGAAGGATTGGTTCTTACGCGGCAGCGTTTCTGCCGGAGGGGGAAGGCTGCCGTCGGGCAGGAAACTTACAGGTGGATTTCGCCTTCCGCGAGGATCACAGCGCTGCCGCCGACTTGGATCTGACAAGCGGAGGCGGTGCCGCCTTCACAGCCGTCCGCGCTGCAGTCAGCGTCCAGATGGGTGAGAATCAGGGAAGGACGACCCATTTTTTCGCCCTGGATGATCTTACAGTCATCGCCGTCTTTGACGAAGCCGTTGAGATAGCCGTAGTAGGTCAGTGCGCCGTTGGAAGTGCCGGTCGCGGCTTCTTCATCGATGTCATAGAGCGGCGCAAAGTTTCTCGCGTGGCAGAGCGCGTCATCGGCATCGCCCGCCTTGTCGAGCGTGAACGCGTGAACGCCTGTCACTTCATAGCGCGCGGAGAGCGCAGACAGAGCAGGCATGTCCGGTGCCAACGCCGCAAGGTCAGCAAGGGAAACGAGCGGCAGCATGATGTCCGGCAGACCTGTGGAAATCATCTGCGGCAGCAGCGTGAGTCCCTTGGCAAGCTGTTCGTCGTAGGAGCTGCCCATGACCTTGTATAATTCATCCAAAGCGCTCTTTTGCGTGATTTCACCGATCTTAACCGGAGCCGCCATGTCCATGAGCACGAAGCCGTCCTTACAGGCAATGTTCAGGACTCCGGCGAGTGTGTGATTCAAACAGGTATCGTTGTCGTGAATGATACCCGCGTGGAGCAGTACCTTGAACGAAGCGATTGTCGCGTGACCGCAAAGGTCAACCTCGGCCGCCGGCGTGAAATAGCGAATTTGAAATTCTTTCTCGCTGAGCCGCTTGATAAAGGCGGTTTCCGAGTAGCGGAGTTCCGCGGCGGTCTTGACCATCAGCGCGTCGGATGGAAAATCGCTGCCGTCCGGAAGCAGGACAACACCGGCGGGATTGCCGCCAAAAATGGTTTCGGTAAACGCGTCCGCGATGTAAAATTTCATAGAGAACCTCTCTTTCTGTTGTGCTTTTGTGATTTTGAAGGAAATACGCGCTGTCACCGCGCGTCCTGCTTTCATTATAGAGGAAAGAAATCCAAATAGCAAGAAGAAGGCAGTTTCTTTTGAAGGCAAGTTATGCTATACTAAGAATGATAGTTTGGAGCTACGGACAGAGCAGAGGAAGGGGATTATGGATCGAAAGGATTATTACAGAATTTTGGGCGTGCGCCCGGGGTCGACGCGAACGGAGATTGATAAGGCTTATAACGAGCGTATGAAACGTCTGCGCTCCTTGGATTTTGAAGATGAGCGGGAATACGCGGATCGCAAGATGCGGGAACTCAAATACGCGTACAGCGTGGTGGTCGGCGGGGCGCCTCCGGTCAGCGCGCATCAGAAGCGTGAGCATCACAAGCGGCGTAAGGATGATATGGAATCCGAGGAGATGACGGGCGGCTTTTTGGGGAACCTCAGCGGACAGGCAAAAGCCGCCGCGGAGCGTGTAAAGCAAAGCGCGCAAAGCGTAACAGGACATCACCCGGAGGGCAGCCACAGCCATCGAAACGACAGGCGGGAGCAAGCCGTAAGAGATGACGCGCGAAGCGGCAGCCGCAAAGATAACGGGGGGCAGAGACTGGTGCAGGACGCTGAAGGCGCGCGCAAAGGCGGTCAGCCGCTTGTAAAGTCTTTTGACGATTCGTTGGACGGCGGCAAGCTGATCAAGACGGTCGTCGGGATTATCGTGCTTTTGCTGGCCATCACACCGACCATGATCTCCTCCTGCGAAAGCAGCATGACGCCGGATTACGAGTATGGCCAGTCGGAAATCATGGATTCGGATTGGGAAGCTACCTACAATGAGACGGTGCAGATTGTGGACCAGCTGATGTATGAGCGGGTTTCGGATTTCGACTACGATGGCTGGCTGGATGACAGCGAAGCGGTTCAGTATCAGGATCAAATCGTTGGCGAGATCGTGCCGGAGGAGGGAGAGGAAATCCCAAACTATACCGATGCCCTCGCGCAAGGTCTGTGCCTGCCGTCCGCAGCCGCGGCGCTGGCGTATCTGACCGGAGAAGAAGATTTTTACTGGTATAACGATGACGGACAGAATGCGGATGTTTTGGCGGAGCAGCTCATGCAGGCGCCGGGGTTCAGCGAAATCGCAGGCGCGGTGAATCTTTACCGCGACGAGCGGATTCTGGATGAGGGAGCCTACTTACGGTTTTTGATCGATGTGGCGGACAGCCAGACGATCAGCGTGCTTTACGGTTAGCCGGCATCAGCAGAGCGGCGATCGCATAAATCGCGTGGACGCGGCGGAGGGACGGCCGGACAAAAATCGGGACGCGCAGAGTTTTGCGAAAAACGTGAAACCGCGGGGACGGCGGATTTTTTGAGGACATGCGAGGCGTGCGGAGAAAACCGGACACGCAGGCAAAGCCGCAAAGAAAAAAGTGAGAAAAGAGAAAGGAAGCAGGAGCAATATGGAAGTTTTTGATCTTGCGCCGGTGAAGTTTGAAGAGGACGAGATGCTGGTCCTGGACCAGACGAAGCTGCCGGCAGAAGAGGTTTACATAAAAATGGAGACGAAGGAGGACGTCTGGGACGCGATTCATACGCTGAAGGTGCGCGGCGCGCCGGCAATCGGCGTGGCGGCGGCTTACGGACTCTATGTTTCGACGCGGGATTTCGCGGGAACGCGCGTGAAGGAGTTTCGGGAATATGTGCGGGAGACGAGCGCATATCTGAATACCGCAAGACCGACGGCGGTCAATCTTTCGTGGGCACTGAAACGCTGCGAGGACATGCTGGACAAATATATTTCGGCGTTTGACAACGCGGCGGACGGATTCCTCTGCACCTGCGAGCATTGCGCGGGCGATCAGGTGGACGACGCCAAGCTGCTGCTTCTGGACGAGGCGGAAAAAATCCGCAAGGAGGATGAGGCGGCCTGTTACGCGATGGGTGAGTACGGCTTGTCGCTGCTTTCGCCGGGCATGGGGATTTTGACGCACTGCAATGCGGGTACGATCGCGACGGCGAAGTACGGCACCTGTCTGGCGCCGATCTATCTCGGGCAGGAGCGCGGCTACAACTTCCGCGTGTTCGCGGACGAGACGCGGCCGCTGCTGCAGGGGGCGCGTCTGACGAGCTGGGAACTGCAAAAGTCCGGTGTGGACGTGACGCTGATCTGTGATAATATGGCTTCGATCGTGATGAAGAACGGCTGGATCGACGCGGTGGTGGTCGGCTGTGACCGCATGGCGGCGAACGGCGACGGGGCAAACAAGATCGGAACGTCCGGCGTGGCGATTCTGGCAAAGGAGTACGGCATTCCGTTCTACATGTATGTGCCGACGTCTACCATTGACCTTGCGACACCGACCGGCGCGGAGATTCCGATTGAGCTGCGCAGAGGCGAAGAAATCTACGAAATGTGGTATGAGAAGCCGATGGCGCCTGTCGGCGTCAAGACCTACAATCCGTCCTTTGACGTGACGGACCACAAATATATTACGGCAGTGATCACCGAAAAGGGGATCGTTCGACCGCCGTATGATGTAAATTTAAGAAAGCTGTTTGAGGAGTGAATATGAGTCAATCAAATACAAAACAGGAGCCGCGGAGCTTCCTTGACCGCTACGCGAAGATTTTGGTTGTCGTGGCGGTTCTGTGCGGCGCGACCTCCGGCAACTTCGGCGCGCTGATCTCCGCACCGGCCTCGGTGACCGGATTCTGGAGGTTGCTGATCGCGCTGCCTTTCTTCGCGGTACCGATTTTTGCCAAAGAGGAAAGCCGCAAAAAGCTTTTTGCAGTCTCAAAAAAGAACCTGCTTCTGGCCTTCTTGTCGGGCGCTTTTCTGTTTGGACACTTTTTTACCTGGTATACGGCAGTTAAGAGCACCAATGTGGCCAGCGCGGCGGTATTGGCGTCGTTTCATCCGCTGATCGTGATTTTCATCACGGTCTTTATCTACCACAAAAAAGTTTCGTGGAAATCCATCGCAGCAATCGTGGTCGCCCTCGGCGGCGGCGCCTTGATCATGTGCAGCGATCTTTCGGCGTTTACGCAGGGCGGACAGACGAGCGGCAACCTTTTGGCCTTCGCGGCGGGTCTGTGCATGGGTGTTTACTTTGCCTTCGGCGGTAAGGTCAGACAGGAGGTTGACGGCTCGATTTCGGTGCTGCTGATCTTTACCTCCTGCTGGATCTGCTTCACGCTTTCCAATCTCATTCCGGGCACGCCGCTGCTCGGTTATCCGATGACAGACTATCTGTATATGATCTGTCTGGCGTTTATCTGCCAAATCGGTTCCCACGCGGTATGGAACCTGTGCATGGGGCATGTCAGTTCTCTGTATGTTTCGACATGGGAAACCGCGGACCCGGTATTCGCGACGCTGCTGGCGATTCTCATGGTGAAGCAGATTCCGTCAACGACGGAAGTCATTGGCTGCGTGATCGTTGTAGCCGCGCTGCTGCTATACAACAAATCTGAACGGGAAGCGGAGCAGACACATGTATAAGGTTAGATTACAGTCCTTCGAGGGCCCCTTTGATCTCCTGGTCTACCTGATTGAAACCGCCGAAATGAGCATTTATGATATCAAGATCAGTCAGATTACCAATCAATATCTGGAATATATGCAAGCCATGAAAGAACGCGATGTTTTTGTCTCGACGGAATTTATGGTGCTGGCGGCCTCTTTAATTGAGATTAAATCGAAGATGATTTTGCCGCGGGTATCGCAGGAGGACGGCGCTTTGCTGGAAGAAGATCCGCGGACGGAGCTGGTAGAGCGTCTGCTCGAATACAAACGCTTCAAGCAGGCGGCGCGGTTGTTTGAGGAACGCGAAGAAAGCGGTACGCGTATTTTTGAGAAGCCGCAAGAGGATATTTCAATCTATCTGCAAAATCCGGATGAATATCTCAGTCTTGACATCAAGCAGTTCGCGGCTGCGTTCCGTCTTTTTATCGAGAAAAAACACAAGGTCGAGTCTGTCAAAAAGCATTACGAGCGTGTCGAACGCGAGCGTGCCTCCATGGAAAAGCGCATGAGCCTGATCCTCAAGGCAGTGCGCCGCAAGATCGGTCAAGTATTCAGCTTCAAAGAGCTGATTCAGAATACAAAGGATCGCTATGACATCGTCGTGACCTTCCTTTCTCTTTTGGAAATGGCGAAGGAACGCGTGATCCGCGTCGATCAGCAGGTAAATTACGGTGATATTACGGTGTCCGCGGGCGAGCGGGTCCATGAAGATACAGTATTGGAAAGCTATGATGCCGCGGAATCGGGAAGGTATGACGAGGAACCCGCGTCGCCGCTCGGGGAAGCCGCGGCAGATGTAACAAGAAGCGCGGCAGCCGCGCCGCGAACCGGCAGACAGTGGGAAGCGGGAACGAAAGGAGGCGGAAAACGGCAATGACAAGTAAAAAAAGTATGAAATCCGCGTTCGAGTCGATGATGTTCGTTTGGGGGCAGCCTTTGGACGTCAAGACGGCAGCAGATGTATGCGGCATCAGCAAACAGGAGGCCTATGCGTGTTTCAAGGAGCTGCAGGAGGAATATGAGCAGGAGGGCAGAGGGCTGCGCGTGCGTGAGGTGAACGGCGCGTTCCAATTTGTGACCCTGCAGGACAACGCGGACTATATCGAGCGCCTTTGCACGCCGGTCAAGACCAAACGCTTATCGCAGTCAGCGCTGGAGGTACTGGCGATCATTGCTTACAAGCAGCCGGTGACGAAGGGTGAAATCGAGGCGATTCGCGGCATCAAATGTGACCGCGTCATCGAAGGTCTGGCGAAAAAAGAGCTGGTCGCCGAGGTGGGGCGCTCTAACGCGATCGGCAGACCGATTTTGTACGGAACGACGGACACCTTCCTCAAGAATTTCGGATTCACATCGATCAAGGAGCTGCCGGAAATCGACGATATCGAGGGCGTGATGCAGACCGATACCGAGGCAGACCACACAGGCGAAGAGAACGATCCGGTCGCGGCGGGGCAGATGACGATCGAATTTTGACAAATGCGCGCGTCATAACGACAAAATAAGACGAGCTTCGTGCGGAAAGTCAGTCATAAAACTCCTAAGAGCAAGTAAACTGTTCTTAGGAGTTTTTGTTATGATAAAAGAAATCTTATTACGGAGGAAGATCCCGCTGCTTCTGGTACTCGCGCTGACGTTTGGAGTGCTGGGCGGTCTGGCGGATTATCTTGGCCCCGCAGTACGGGTGGATGAAAAAGAGCTTCACCCGCCCGCGCTATCGCAGCAGGAAACGGCAGGCAGCGCGTCCGCGCCCGCCGTTTCCGCGGCGGGAGCCGTCCTGATCCGCGCAGACACCGGCGCGATCTTATTTGAAAAGGATGCGAAGAAACGACTATATCCGGCAAGCACTACCAAAATCATGACAGCGCTGGTGGTGCTGGAGATTTTGGAGGAACTGTCCTTGGGCGCGGACAGCCGCGTCATCGTTCCGGCAGAGGCGGCCGGACTGGAAGGCTCTTCAATCTATCTCAAAGTCGGAGAAAAGGTGATGATGGAGGAGCTGCTTTACGGCATGATGCTGCAGTCCGGTAATGACGCAGCAACAGCGGCCGCGATCTGCGCGGGCGGCAATTTGCGTAACTTCGTCGCGCGCATGAATCGAAAAGCGGAGGAACTGGGCTGCACCGGCACCCACTTTACCAACGCCTGCGGGCTCTTCGATGAGAATCACTACACGACGGCCAAAGATCTGGCATGTATCGCGGCGGCGGCGATGCAGCGCGAGGATTTTAGAAGGATCGCCAGCGCGCCGCGTTGGCAAAGCGCTGAGAGCGAACGGAATTTCTATAATAAAAACAAAACGGTCCACCAGTATGAGGGCGGGGACGGTGTGAAGATCGGCTTTACCAGAGCCTCCGGACGGACGCTAGTGGCCTCGGCGACCAGGGGCGATGTCTCGCTGATTGCGGTCGTGCTGCGGGACGGCAATTGGTTTGCCGATGCCTACGCGATGCTCGACTATGGCTTCGCGGTAACAGGTGCAGGGAGAGCGGCGGCAGAGAAAGGGGCGCAGATGCCTTCATAGACTTCGCGCCTGCGGCAGCCAAGCAACGGATGAGAGGGTCTTGCATTGACAGTCATGCCGCGAGGATTGGCAGAGCATTTACGACATGTTTTTAGTAAAAGGGTGTCCGGCGTAGACGGTGTGGGCATCCGACGATGCTGCCGCAATGCGATCCTGTGAGAGAGCGGTAAGCGGAGAGAGGGGATTTTATGGAATATCGATGTGTCGATGTGGGTACGGAAAAGTGCCCATGTATCTTAATGGAAGCCGGGCAGTGCTATACCTGCCGAATGTGCCGGGACGGCGTGTGTGCCTGCGGCGAAAGCTGGCGCGGCAGCTGTCCCTATACGACCTGGCTGCAGCAGGGTGGGTGCGCACAGGAAGCGCCCCGCGTTTACAAAACATCAATCCTTGCGGTGCGGGAATACGCCCCTCACCTGTCAGTGGTGACGCTGTCCGTACCGCGCGGTCTTGCACAGCGCTGCCGCACCCTCGGCACCTACATCATCGTCGAAAGCCTCGGCTGGCATATCCCGCTCTCTGTCCTGCGCAGCACCTATGCGGCAGGCACTGCATCCCATACTACCCCTGCTGCTGCGTCAACGGCGGGTACTGCACCAGCAGGCTCTGCATCAACTGATATACAATCTGCTTCTATCAAAACTGATACAGATCTGATTCCAGCATCGGCGTTCCCATCAGCAATTGACGCAGCAGGCGGCGGGCAAATCGAGATCGCGATCCAGCCGATCGGCCCCAAAAGCAGGGCGCTCCTGCAGGACCTGACAGCGCCTTGGCGTATCCGCGGACCATTCTATGGCGGCCTGACCGCATTGGGGCGCGGCGCCCTGCATCCGGCGGACCCGCTGCTGGTCATCGCCAAGGGAACCGCTATCGCGCCACTGATCAACATACTGGAACGATTTTGTCAGGCAGGAACGCAAGACATCTCTTCTGCTTGTCAGGCACAAGACGCAGCTGTCGATTCTCAGGCGGAAGCCGCGGCAACCGATGCGCAGCTTTCGACAGTTGGTACAGCATCAGCTGCGTCTGCCATCTCTGGCGCGCAGGCTGCCCGAGCAGCTGCGGCGGAGAAGAAACAAAGGCTCACATCTGGGCTGAGACTGCTGATCGATGCCGATAAGCTGAGCGCGGATTTTCTTACGGATTATCTCAAGACACAGGACGGGCAGCCGATCCCCTGGCAGCCGATCCGTCTGGCATCAGAGATGGAACGGGCGGCGGTGCTGATAGCAGAGAGCAGGCAGACTTTATTTTTGGCATCGCCCTACTACGCTGCGCAAGCTAAAAAAGCGTTCCTAAAAAGCGCCGCGTTCGATGGCGCGGCGCGCGTGCAGCACAGCACTTGCGGTCTCAAAGATCGTGAGGTTGCCATAAGCCAAGCGCGGAACCGCTGCCTGCTGCTACCGAACCATGCCAACATCTGCTGCGGCATCGGCATCTGCGGCGCTTGCAGCGAGACAGATGGCGACGGCGTGACGGTGCGAAAATGTAAGTGCGCGCAGACGGAAACTGTGGTAAGATAGTAGCAGTAACAAATCGATAGGCAAAAAAAGAGGAAGATAGGATGAAAAATCTACTGCAAAATACCACACAGCTGGCGCAGGCAATCTGGGCGCATTATCTGTCGCCGCAGCTGGCGAGCGGGGCATATGCGGCTGTCGACGCGACCTGCGGCAGAGGAAACGATACGGTATGGCTGACGGCGCACTGCGGGCGCGTCTATGCTTTTGACATTCAGTCGGAAGCGATCGCCAGCACCCGCGAGGCGCTGCAAGCGGCAGGCATCAGTGATGCACAGAGTCTCTCGCAAGCGCAGGCGTCACAGATTGCTGCAGGCATGCGGGATGTGCAGGTATTATCACAAACGCAGGTACATGACAGAGTACACAAGGGATCTGATCAGGCAGACGCGCCTGCAGCTCTGCCTGCCGTTACGCTCATTGAGGACAGCCATGCAAATCTTGCGCACTATGTCAGCGAACCGATCGGTCTGATCGTCTTTAACCTCGGTTATCTGCCGGGCGGTGACAAACAGCGCGCAACGCAGGCGGAAACTACGCTTGCGTCGCTGCAGGCTGCTTTGGACAAGCTGACCGTCGGCGGGCTGCTCTCTGTCACCATGTACTGGGGGCACGAAGCTGGCAAAATCGAGCGCGCGGCCGTACTGCGCTGGGCGGCGGCGCTCGACCGCAGCACCTATCACTGCGTGCATACGGATATGTGCAATCAGCCGAACTGCCCGCCGGAGATCCTTTTTGTTACCCGCAAAAAATCGCGGGGGTCTCTTTCCGCACAGGATAGCAGGGAAAGCGACGGGAACGGGCATGCGCGCTGAAGAGGACACAGAAGAGGAAGAAGCCGGGCTTTGCCTTTCCGTCCTGATACTAAAACTGCCCTCCCTTGCATACCTATAAAGGAAGGAACGCAAGGGAGGTTTTTTATGGGGAAAATTGTGATTATCGGCGGCGGCTGGGCCGGGTGCGCGGCTGCCATTCGCGCACGCAAACAGGGACATGAGGTACAGCTTTTAGAAAAAACGGATCTGCTTTTGGGTCTTGGTAATGTCGGCGGCATCATGCGCAACAACGGACGCTATACCGCGGCCGAGGAAAACATCGCGCTCGGCGCGGACGAACTCTTTGAAATTACAGACCGACTCAGCACCCATCGAAATATTGATTTTCCGGGACATCGGCACGCGAGCTTCTATGATGTCGCGCTGGTAGAGCCTGAGGTGCGCAGACTGCTGACGAAGCTGGGCGTGGAGCTGCATATGATGACGCGCGTCGTCGATGTCGAGCTGGCGAACACCGCAGCTGGCGCGCCGTCTGCGTGCGTGGAAACAGCCGGCGCGGAGAGAAAAACAAGAACGCGGCGAGAAACAAAGTCAGCAAGCGCGGCTCAACAAGACGCGGAGCTTGCCGCTGCTGCAGTACCGCAAGCAGCAAAAGCCACGCATGCAGTGGAGTGCTCGTCTGCCTCTGCAGTAGCGCAAGGCATGGAGCCCGCGAGTGCAGCCCGGCAAGAAAGCAGCAGCCCGCGCCGCCTGCGCGCGGTCGTCGCGCTCACACACGTGCATGGCGGCGAGTACCGCAGAGAGATCTTTGACGGGGATGTGTTCGTCGAAACGACCGGTTCGACCGGCCCGATGGGAAACTGTACGAAATATGGGAACGGCTGCGCGATGTGCATCCTGCGCTGTCCTGCTTTTGGTCCGCGCGTCAGTTTAACCGAAAGAGCTGGTCTGTGTGACATCAGCGGCGAGCGGCCAAACGGCATGCCGGGTGCCTTCAGCGGCTCCTGCAAGCTTGAAAAGCGCACGCTCAGCCCGAAGCTGCAAAAGAAGCTGAAGCAGGACGGCTTCGCCGTGATCCCGCTGCCGCCGGAGCTGGTGCACAGGGAAAAGCTCGACCAAAAGGTCTGCCAGCAGTACGCGCTCGACCCGTTCGCCGAAAATATCATTCTCATCGATACCGGGCACGCAAAGCTGATGACCTCCTATTTCAATCTCGAGGAGCTGCGCCGGGTCGATGGGCTGGAGAACGCGCGCTTTGTCGATCCTTACGCGGGCGGCAAAGGGAACTCGATGCGCTACATGGCAGTAGGACTGCGTGACGATACGATGCGTGCGCGCGGCATCGAGAATCTATTCCTCGGCGGCGAAAAATCCGGTTTCTTCGTCGGCCATACGGAGGCAATCACGACCGGAAGCCTCGCGGGTTATAACGCGGGGCGTATGGCAGCGGGCACGGACGCGGAACAGCCTCTCCTGCGCCTGCCGCGTACGCTGGCAGTCGGTGACATCATCGCCTTTGCCAATGAGATGCTCGAAACACCGGAGGGCTTCCAAAAGCGTCTGACCTTCGCCGGCGGCTTGTATTTTCAGCGCATGCAGGAGCAAAAGCTCTACAGCACAGAGCGCAGACTGATCCAAAAACGTGTCTCCGCGGCTGGACTCGCAGACGTTTACAAAACAAATAAAATGTGATAAAATCAAAAATAAACAATTTCTTAACAATAGAAAGAACGAGGAAAAGAAAAGGAGGCGCGGAAGATGAAATTGCTGATTGGCATACTGTTTCTGTGTTATCCGCTGCTGGTCGTCCTGACCGGAAGCGCGATGTACCGACGGCACTATCAGAGTTACACGATCATGAAAACGCTTGCAAGCACCGGTTTCCTGTTGATTGGGGCGGTGACCTGGCTGACAAGCGGGCAGGCAATCTATCTGGCGCTCCTGCCTGCCTATCTGTGCTGCTTCATCGGCGATGTGCTGCTGGCATTGAGCAACGAGATCGATAATGAACTCAAAAATCCGCAGTTCACCTTGGGTGTCGCGGCATTTGCAATTGCGCATATTTTTGTTATAATAGAGTTCGGCAAATTGCTGCACTGGCAACTCAGTCTGAGCTGGGTGCTGGTGCCGCTGGCTCTGTTTGCGTATACGTTCTATACAGCGACGGCGGCAAAGGACCGTTTTTGCTACGGCCAAAACGCTGTGCCGAGCCTCGTCTACGCAGTCGTTGTCGGTCTGTGCGGCGGCATGGGCTGGGATCTTGCCCTATCGCACAGCGGAGAACCGGCGCTACTGCTTATGGGTCTGGGTGCAGTATGGTTCATGATCTCGGATTTTATTTTGGCGCACAAATATTTTTGCATAATCAAAAAACAACGGACAGGCGCAGGCGCGCTGCTCTTCTATTACGGTGCGATGGGCATGCTGTCTGCGTTTCCGCTGCTGCTCTGAGACAGCATGCGAAATCTTCTCCGCATTTCTGATGCTGTGAGGCGGCGTGCGGCGCATTGCTGCCCTTGCCTGAAGCGAAAACCGCAGGGTGACAGCGGGACAGAAATAGAGACAGAGGCTAAAATAAAATCTCAAGGAATAAAGACAAAGATATCAAGCAAGAAAGAGAAAAAACAAAACGAAAAGATACGAGGGAAAGAACAGTTAAACAAAACATATAAAAATATATAAATCAATGGTGACTTTTATAAGTTATTAGTATAGAATAATATCGAAAAGAGGTGATATTATGAGTAAATATTATTCTATACATGAATTTTCAAAAATGATAGGCGTATCTGCACAAACATTACGAAATTGGGATTCTAATGGAAAACTCCATCCTCATCATACTACAGCAAGTGGTTATAGATATTATTCTGATGAGCAGCTCAACCAAGTAATGAATATAAAGCCTAAAAATCGCATTACAATCGGATATTGTCGTGTTTCAAGTCACAAGCAAAAAGATGACTTAGAAAGACAGATTGATAATGTAAAAACATATCTTATGGCAAAAGGGCAACCGTTTGAGATAATGAGTGATGTTGGCTCAGGTATTAACTACAAGAAAAAGGGACTTCAAGAACTAATAAAACGCATTTCTCAAAATAAAGTTGAAAAGGTTGTTGTTTTGTATAAAGATAGGCTTTTAAGATTTGGTTTTGAGTTAGTAGAATATATAGCTTCACTATACAACTGCGAGATTGAGATTATCGACAATACTGAACAATCTGAGCAACAAGAACTCGTTGAAGATTTGGTACAGATCATTACAATATTCAGTTGTAAGTTACAAGGAAAACAAGCGAATAAAGTCAAGAATCTTGTTCAAGAATTGATACAGGAGGAAACAGATGGTAAAAGCCATAAAAGTAATGTTGATACC
>ERZ857998.813-NODE-813-length-41151-cov-10.896486_pt1 | contig 41151 bp, 42 predicted proteins | sample MGYA00519954_ERZ857998 | MGnify/ENA primary metagenome ERZ857998 (study PRJEB31778, sample SAMEA3449424) | human gut metagenome | biome: human gut; feature: human-associated habitat; material: faeces | place: United Kingdom | collected 2010/2012 ...
CTCCTTCCTGGTAGTCACACCACTCTTATTTTAACAGTTGGAGTGATAGTTTTCTGCCTTTCCGTGTCTACTTTTATGATAGCATCACTTTTATTTTTTTGAGTCCAAGTTATTTAATTCACTTGGTCAGTTAAATTTGCATTCAATGGATTCTCTTTTCAGTCTTGAAACGCCTTGTTTTCAACCAATACAAAAGCCCGGAATACGTTTCGTATCCCGGGCCGGGTTGTGGTGGACTTGATAAGTCCAAATCCGAAATAGTAGCGGTATTGTTTTCGCCGCTGTAATTGTAGGTTATGACAATCTTATCATCATAGACGAAAACGGCGTGAACAAAGGTATCAATAAGCTGCTGGCGGTATTTTTCGCTTGTTATGTCGCCGTCCTTAAAACTGGAAATCCAATAAATAATTTGTTCCCTGCTGATGATCCGCCGCGCAATGCTTTCTTTTGCGATCTCTATTTCAACGTTGCGCTTTTCGTCCTCTAATTCGGTCAAGCGGGTTTTCGTGCTTTCGGTTATGATCCCCTTTTCAATCGCGGTCATAATGTTTTTGATAGAAACTTGAATTTCAGCAAGGGAGTTTTCCAAATAAAGCATTGTCCCGCTTTCGGCGGCTTCCGCCTTCTGCAATTCAACAAGCCGATCCGCGATCTTATCTATAACATCGTCTTTCAGAATGTCCGTAACGGTACGCTGGATCACTAAATCTTCGATCCAGTCTTTTTTCACGTTGCTTTTGTCGCAGGCCTTTTCACGCTTCTTCTTGACGCAGGCATAGTAATAATACTTCTTGCCCGTCTTGCTTGTGCCGCTTTCTCCCACCATAGCGGAGCGGCATTTACCGCAAAACAGCTTTGTTGAAAGCAAATAGTTTATTTCTGCCTTCGCTCTTGCGGGGGCTTTTTTGTTTTGCTCCATACGCAACGCCACCATTTCAAATAATTCTTTGTCGATGATCGCCGGAATGCCGCCAACGATCTCCCCATACTTTGTTTTGTAAATGCCTATGTACTTATTGTTCGTCAAGATAGTATGCAGGCTATTTTTATTGAACGCGCCGCCGCGAGCCGTTTTCACGCCGCGAGCGTTGAGAATGTCGCATATTTCTTTTACCGTCTTGCCGCTGCTGTACAGCTTGAAAATATCAACGACAACGGGCGCGGTTGTTTCGTCAATCTCAAAATAGCAATCGGAATTGACCTTGTACCCTAATACGCGCTGACCGCCCAGCGCCTTACCCTTTAATGCGTTTTCTCTCATGCCGCGCGTGATCTTCTGCGACAATTCAACGCTGTAATATTCCGCCATGCCTTCAAGCAGGCTTTCCATGATGATACTTTCCGGCGATCCGTTCAAGTTCTCCATAGCGGAAAGAACCTTCACGCCGTTTTTCTTCAAACGGGCTTTATAAATTGCGCTGTCGTAGCGGTTGCGGGTGAAGCGGTCGAGGCGGTACACAATGACGGCTTGAAACTGACGCTTTGCGCTGTCCTCTATCATCTTTTGAAAGGCGGGGCGGTTGTCCGTCTTGCCGCTGATAGCGCGGTCGATATAGGTATCAATTACGGCTATATCATTCGCTTTCGCAAATGCGTAACATTCCCGTAATTGTCCTTCTATGCTTTGTTCTGTCTGACGATCGGAGGAATAGCGGGCGTATATGACCGCGTTTAATGCTTCCGGCATTATTATTCCCCCTTCCTGTTCAATCGCGCTTTGATTGAACGTATTTGATATAGTTTATAACTTCGGTTAATTCATCTTCGGACAAGTCTTGACAGAGTTCCAGCAGCGGCAGGCGTTTTTCGGCTTGGTACGCAGTCCATTTTCCGATCATAGCAGTTACTCTATTTTTTACTTCAAAGGAATGTTTTAAGCTGCCGTCCATGCCTTCCGGCGGCGTAGTGTTGTAGAAAAAATAATCCGGCGTAAGGCCGAATATCTCACACATTGCATAAAGGGCTTTACGATCGGGGCTTGATCGGTCAAGTTCCCACGTCCTTACTGTGCTTTCAGCCTTTCCGAGCATTTCGGCTAACTGCGCTTGTGTTAGCCCTTTTTTAATGCGCTGTTCTTTAATGGCCTTTCCGAAAGTCATATAGAACCCTCCTTCATTGGGGCTAACACTATTATAAGCAATATTTTTGCTGATTTCAAGAAGAAAGAGCGAAAATATTGCTGTTTTTTCAGCAAACCTATTGACAGCGGAATTTCCGCTGTGTATAATGATAGCAATAACAGCGATATTTCCGCTGTGAAGGAGGAAACGGCATGAACAACTTGCGAGAATTGAGAAAAGAAAATGGTCTAAATCAAGAGCAGATGGCGGCGGAATTGGGCGTTTCCCTCTCTATGTATCAGAAAGTAGAGCAAGGCAACGCAAAAGCTGGGCGTAAGTTCATGGAAAAAATCAAACAGCGCTTTCCGGAAGCAAGCATTGACTATATTTTTTTTGCTACTAACAGCGGAATTTCCGCTGTTGCAAGCGCGTAAAGGAGGCCTAACACATGAGCGGGATAACGGTACAGCTTGACACAATGCCCGCGCCCGTCATGGCGGCGCATTGTCGGGGCTTGTTTGAAGCGATCGGAAGCTTCTTCGACGATCCGGACAATCAAGCGAAGTTCGAGGCATGGCACAAGAAGAAATACGGCTGCTTGCCGAAAGAAACTTCATACGGCAGGCCGTCGGAGGCGAAAGGAGCGTAAACAATGAGCAAGCGGAAAAAGAAGAGCGGCGGCGGTCGTTCCCCGTATGAGGGTTACGAAACGGAGGTATGGGGATCAAGCTCGATACAGATAGCCGCGATCGAAAAGGAATACCGGAGCATGGAAGAAGAAAGCTTCCAAATGGGCGCAGAGGATCGGGAGCAGAACCGCCGGAAGCTGGAATATCACGAATTTGCTTTAGACTTTGCTGCCCTTCCGTTGCCGCGCGGGATCATTACGGAGATCGCACGGGCGAATTATGCGACATATCTTGACGCATACAAGGGCAAGGCATTCAAGGCGCATATCATTTGCAAAGTTCTTTCGTTGGAGGGCGGCGCGGTATGACGGGAAGCAGAAAATATAACTTCAAGTGCCAGAGTTTCCCGAACACGATTGAGCAGGAGCGCAGGCGGCGCGGCTGGACTGTTACGAAGTTGGCGGAGCTTTCCGGCGTAAGCCGTTATTCGATAGCAGCATATGAAACATGGGCGGCGGGCGGCATTGTACCGAAACAGCAGATGAAGAGCGTAACGGACACAACGGCGCAGATGATCGCGAACGCGCTGGAGGTTACGCCGGAACAGCTTTTCAAGCACTATGCGGAGGCGGCGGCAGAGCATAAACCGCGCGTTAAGCCTTTTTCAACAAGAGCGGAGCGGGACGGCGCAATATTGAAAGCGTTAGAGCCTGCAAAATATACGGCGCTGAAAATGTGCGGCGTTCTTCAATGCAAAGACGTATGGTGCGAAATGGACGACGTTATAGCGATCGCATATGAAACCGTTGTTGAGGTTGCAGAAGAGGCTTTAGAAAGAGGGATCGCAGCGGGCGTTTGCTTTGACGCGATAGCTTGCGGAGCGGTCAAAAAGAAGTTTCTTCGACTACGCAAATATTACGGTGAGAAATGCCGGAAAGCCGATCTTGTGAGCTATGAAGCATATTTCCCCTTTCACGATCCGGCTTCTTCCTATTGCCTTGAAGATCGTTACGAGTTGCGCGAGGAATGCCGCGAGGCCGTCCGGACGCTTTCACCGGAGCGCCGCCGCGATCCATACATAGCGGAATTGCTGGAGGCAGTAGCATTATGAAAAAAGAGGACAAAAAAATAACGCCCATCGGCGGGCAACCGATGGACGTTAGGGCTGTACAACAGCTATTCACTACAAATAAATTATAGCAGTTGTACGGCCTTTTGTCAAGGCAGGAGGCCAAAAATGCGAGCAAAAAGAAGGATTTTCGCGGGTAGCGTATGTGAACAGGAGGTGTACACCTTGCCGGATCGGACAAAGGACGTAAAGAAGGCAGAGCCGCGCCCACGGTTCAGCAGCGCGGAGGAATACGAGGACTTCAAGCAGCGGTTAGCCCGTCGAAATCATGCACGAATGTTCAACGCGACGTTTTCCCCCGCTTCCCTCTATACCACGATCACGCTGGACAACGAACACGAAGTACATACCTTTGCCGAGGCGGACGGGATCATAAATCCGTTTTGGCGGCGGTTGCGTCGGTTAAATCCGGACGCGCAAATAGCACTTTACCCCGGCAGAGGCAAGACAACGAGCCGCATTCACTTTCACATGGTATCTAACGGGCTGACCGAAGAGCAGATACGGGAGAAGTGGGACGGTGGAACGATCATTCGTATTGAACACTTGCGGGAACACAATTACTACAACGGCGTGGATCACGGGCGGGATTATACAGGTCTTGCAAATTACCTTTTCGACCATTGGACACCGGAGAGAGGGACGCGCCGCCATTACAAGGGTACGCGGAATTTGTGCCAGCCGGAAAAGGAAGCGGCAACGGAAGCGAAGCGGGAGTATTCCGAGAGCAAGCCGCCGCGAGCGCCGAAGGGTTACAGACTTGTGGAAGCAAAAACGAACCGTTACGGCTATATGTGCTTCAAGTATGTTCGCAGCGAGGACGCGGCGGAAGCACCGCCACCGAATAACCGGAAACGGCCTCTAAAATGCTGATCGCGGATCAGCTTTGAAGGCCTTGTAAATAAGTAAGGTTCGATAACCAACACTTTCTTTGAAGATGATTTTTTGTTTAATTCCCCGTCGCCTGCTTTAGATAGATCACGAAGGCGGCGAGCCGTCAAGAGGAACGTGGAATACCGGAGCGGCGCAACGCGGCGCGAGGATATGCCGCGAAAGCCTCTTTACGGTGAGTTGCCGGAGTGATAGAAGCAGGACGGCGGCGGGGATAACAAAAAATCATCAGAGGAAGCACATAGACACGCAGACAGCAGCCCGCCCGCAGGCGTGTTCAATTCCTTTGAGCCTGTCCCCCTCCCAGCGGGAGGGGCGGAGGGGTGGGAGAAAAAGCAGACAGAAAGGAGAAAACAGAAATGTATTTCAGAGTATGCCCGCATTGCGGTTGCGCCCTTGATCCTTCGGAACGTTGCGATTGTCAGCAGGAACGGCGCAGCAAACAGGAGCAGGAAGAAAGGAGGGCGCAAAATGGCAAAGTTCACGTTTACGGGGCTGGACAGCATTCAATATCAGCTTCAAGCAAGGGGCGCGAAAGTCAGCGGAACAGTTAATCATATGCTACACGCGGGCGCGAAGATAGCCCGCGAGGAAATGCAGGCCGCTTTGAAGGAATACGAGATACGGGACACAGGCGATCTTATCAAGTCTATTAAAGCGTCAAAGATCAAGAAGGGCGATAGTGGAAAGTATATCACGATCCGCCCAACAGGCTATGACCGCCACGGCGTTCCGAATGCGCTAAAAGGCTATGTATATGAAATTGGGACTTCACGACTTCCAGCCCGCCCGTGGAAAACCCTTGCAGATGTGCGCATGAGGGACAAAATTCAAGCCCGTATGCGGGAGGTTTTTCAAGAGGAAATGAGCAAAAACGGCGGCAATGAAGGCAAATGGAACGTGGAAGAGGTGGAAACGGAAGAATGAGTATTTTTAGCCGTATTTTTGGGAGGGTAAAGCCGCCAGCACGGGAAACAAGCCGCGCGGAAATCATCGGCGGCGGGAATGCCTTTTCGGCATGGAGCGGGAACGCATACAGCAACGACATTTTCAGAAGCGCCGTTGACGCGATCGCCCGCAATGCTGCAAAGCTGAAAGGATCGCACATTATCAAGTATCGGGATCACGAACAGGTAACAGGCGATTGCAAGTTAAACCGTATGTTACAGGTTGAGCCAAACCCGTATATGTCCGCCTTCGATATGCTGTACAAGCTGTTTACCCACTATTTTCTGTACAACAACGCTTTTGCGTACATTCAGAAGGACGAACGCGGGCAATGCGTCGCCGTGTTCCCACTCAATCCGGTTCATGCGGAGTTTTTGAGCGACACGGGCGGGGCGCTATATGTGCGCTTCATCTTTTCCGGCGGGCGTGAAGTCATTTTACCGTATGCGGATATTGTCCACCTTCGCCGCAATTTCAACGGGAACGATATTTTAGGCGATCCGAACGACGCGCTTTCCCCCGCGTTGCAGCTTGCCCACGCGCAGAATGAAGGCATTGTTTCCGCGATCAAGACAGGCGCGAGCATTCGCGGCATTCTGAAACGCACACAGCTTGCGAATGCCGACATCTTGAAGGAAATGCGCGAAAACTTCATACAGGACTATTTGAACATCAACAACAACGGCGGCATTGCCGTTCTTGACAGCGCCGCCGAGTATATCCCGATCGACAACAAGCCGTATGCGATCGACGAAAAGCAAATGCAGGCCGTGAAAACGAAGATTTACGACTATTTAGGCGTTTCGGAAGCGATCGTAAACAGCAGCTACGACGAAAACCAATGGGCGGCGTTCTATGAAAGCGTCATTGAACCGCTGGCGCTGCAATTAAGCCTTGAATTTACGCGCAAGCTGTTCAACGATCGGGAAAGAGCCTTCGGCAATTCTATTCTGTTCGAGAGCGGGCGACTTCAATTCACCAGCAACGCGACGAAAGTAAACTTGATCCGTGAAATTATGCCTATGGGCTTGCTTACGGTCAATCAAGCATTGGAAATTCTGAATCTTCCGAGCGTTTCCGGCGGAGATCGCCGCATTCAATCGCTGAATTACGTTGACGCGGACAAGGCGGAGGAATACCAGCTTGCAAAGGCAAAAGCGCCCGCAGCGCTGAACGGTGATACCGGAGCGGGAGCGGACGGCAAAAACGGAGAGAACGGAGGAACGCAGGCATGAAGGAAATTAGAGTATGCGAAATAAGAGCGGACGCGGCGGCGGCAGGCGCGGCGAAGGTTCTTAAATTAGAGGGTAGGCCGATTGTTTACGATCAGCCCACCATGATAAACGATCCGGCAGGCGCGTTTATTGAAATTATCCGAGCGGGGGCGCTGGATCATGCGGACTTGTCCGACGCGAGATTGTTCTACAATCACGACTTGAACAAAGTACCGCTTGCGAGAACGCCCAAAACAATGCAACTGACGCTTGACGCGGCAGGGTTAAGCATGGTTGCGGAATTACCGGACACCGAGGAAGCGCGAAGCGTTTATACGGCAGTACAGCGCGGCGATCTTTCCGGAATGTCCTTCGCCTTCAAAGTGCCGGAGGGCGGCGACAGTTACGACGCGGCGACAAACACGCGCACGATCACAAAGATTGAAAAAGTGTATGAAATCAGCGTCGTTCCGTTCCCTGCTTATCCACAAACCAGCGTTGAAGCGCGATCCGCTATTAACGCATGGACTTCTACGGCGGCGGAGAGGGCGAAAGTCATTATCAAGGCAAATTCAATTCTGCTGAAAGAGGTGTAACGCTATGGCAGACGAAAACGGCATTGTTGTAAAGCCCGCCATTGTCAAGCAGGACGGGAATACAACGGAAATTGAAATCCATATCGAAAAGCCCGCCGAGCCGGAGCGGGAGCAGACCGAGGCGGCGGAGGCCGCACAGGACAAGCCGCGTAAATCGCTTACAGAAGTGCTTTACAGGCAAATTGACATCTTGGAGCGGGAACAGAAGAAAATTGCTTCCGGCTACGAGGGCAGCAACAACCCAAAAGCGGCGCGAAGTGAAAACCTTGCCTTCGCAAAGCAGATCACAGAAACGGCAAACGCCATTATTTCAATCAAACGGAGGAATACAAAATGAAATTCAAGACTATTGCAGAGGCTTTCAACCATTACCGCACTTCTACGCTGGAGGAAATCGAGCGCAGAGCGGCAGAGATCAAGAACATTGTTGCCACCGACGCAACCGCCGACGTGGACGCGCTCAATATTGAGCTTGAAGGACTTTTGCAGGCGAAGCAGAATGTACAGAGCCGCGCCGCAGGCGGGCAGCAGAACAGTTTTAACCCCGTGGCGGGCGCGGGTATGACCTTCGAGCGCCGCGCAAGCTATGAGGCTACCGAAGGCGACGTATTCAACAGCGCCGAATACCGCAGCGCGTTTATGAAACGCCTGCTGGGGCGCAAGCTGAACAGCTTTGAGGAAGCGGCCTTCAATCGCGCCATGACCGAGCAGCGGGCAGACGCTTACGGCACTTCCGGCAACGTTGCGGCGGTTCTCCCCACGCAGACGCTGAACGAGGTTATCAGCAAAGCCCGCACGATGGGCGGCATTATGAGCGTTTGCCGTTCCTTCAATGTGCCTTCTAAAATCGCTATCCCCGTCGGTACTCCCGCCGCCGCTGCAAGCTGGCACACCGAGGGCGCAGCGGTTGACAGCGCAGCGCCCAGCGTCGCAACCGTTTCTTTCGACGGCTACGAAATTATGAAGGTGCTTTCTATCAGCGTCAAAGTGCAGAGCATGAGCATTGCCGCATTTGAAAGCTACCTTGTGGAAGAGCTTACTAATTGCGTGATGGCCTGCATTGCGGACGGCCTTGTAAACGGTACGGGTTCTTCGCAGGGTACGGGCGTTCTGAACGGCATTACTTGGGGCGATACAAACGCCTTTACCTTCCACAAAACAAACGGGCTGAAATATGCCGACGTTGTGAAGGTCGTTGCCGCGCTGAAACGCGGGTACGCTTCCGGCGCTTGCTGGGCAATGAACAACGCCGCGCTGTACAATCTGTTTTACAGCATGGTGGACAGCAACGGGCGACCGCTCTTCATTGCCGATCCGAAGGCCGAGGGGATCGGAAAAATTCTTGGCTTCCCTGTCGTTGTTGATGATTACCTCCCGGCGGAAACTATCCTGTTCGGTAACTTCAACTACATGGGCTACAATCTGCCGGAGGGTATCACGATCGAGGCTTCCCGCGAAAGCAGTTTCAAGAGCGGGCGCATTGATTACCGCGCTATGGCGGTTGCCGATTGCAAGCCCATTGTAGAAGAGGCCTTTATCAAGCTGACACGTTCGGCGACTTAATCGGGAGCGGGTGCAATGCTTACGTTAGAGCAAGCCCGCGAAGCGTTACGGCTGGATAACACCGACAACGACGATATTATAACGGGATTGCTTGCGGCTATTCCGGACTATATCGAGCTTTGCACGGGCATTCCGGCGGAGGCACAGAAAACCGAACCGTTAGCAGATACGGCGGGAAAGTTCATTCTTACGCTTTGGTATCATGCGGAGCGGGTAGACGCTGACAAGATACAGCGGACTATTGACAGCCTTTTGAAAACGCTTCAACTGAAAGCGGAAAGGGGTTAAGGGTATGGCGAAGGACTACGCGAGGCCGTTCTATGACAGCAAGGAGTGGCGCAAGACGCGCGAGGCTTATTTGCAAAGCCAGCACTATATTTGCGAACGTTGCGGCGGGGCGGCTTCCGTAGTCCACCATATCCGCTATATCAAGCCGTGGAACGTCAACGATCCGGATATAACGTTGAATTGGGACAATCTGAAAGCCGTTTGCGAAAAGTGCCACGCGGAAGAACATTCGCAGGACATGAAGGCACGGGGACAGGCGGCGCGGCTGAATGGTATTGCCTTCGATGATGAAGGCAACGTAATAAAGCAAGCGAACGTTTTTCTTGTTTGCGGCAGTCCGGCGAGCGGGAAAACAACATACGTTGCGCAGCATAAAAGCGGCAATGATTTAGTTGTTGATCTTGATTATCTGTGCGCAGCGCTGAACGGTGAAACGGGCAACGTACATTTGAACCATGCGCCGATCCTGTCCGTTGCGCTGGAAGTTCGGGAATTGCTATATCAGATCATACAGGCGCGGCGCGGCAGATGGGAACGCGCCTTCGTGATAACGACGATCGCAGACACACGGGAAATGAAAGCCATTGCCGACGAATTGCGGGCGGAGGTTGTTCTAATGCCGACAACGCTTGAAGAGTGCATACGACGCATTCAGAGCGACGAAAGCAGAGCGCACAACCGGCAGCTAAATGAAAAGCTGGCGGCGGAATGGTTCGAGAAGTACGACGCTTCACGACGCAGCGACGAAATACCCCCCCACTAAAATTTTTTAGAGGGGGAAAACGCACCGTCAGGGGGCAACCTGTCTTTTCCTCTCCACGGGCGCACATATGAGGGGAGGGCAAAAGCCCGAACGGGTAGTATTGAAACGGGGTGATTTGCCATGACAAACGATAGAGATAATGAGAGATTGAAGGACGTGCGCAAACTTAAAAAGATATTGAAACTTGTTCCGGCGGATCGCAAAGACATAGCCGAAAAGCTCATTGTTGAAATATCTTTCGTGGCGGAAACCCTTGCAGATTTGCGCGAAAAGATCAAGGAAAACGGCACAGTTGACCACTTCAAGCAGGGTAAACAAGAGTTCTTGCGGGAAAGCCCTGCTTTGAAGTCTTATAATACGACGATCCAGCGTTACAGCCTTCTTTATAAGCAGCTTACCGACCTATTACCGCCGCCGGAGGTTGACAGCAAGAAGAAAAATGAAGTGCTGGACTTCATCACAAAGCAGGGATAAACCTTGAATTACATTCTTGAATATTGGAGGGAGATTGAAGGCGGTAAATGCGTTGTTTCGCGCAGGGTTCGGAAGGTTTATGAAGAGCTGGCGCGGCGGATCGAAGCGCCGGAAGCGGGCGCACGGTATATCTTTGACGAAAAGAAGGCCTTGCGCCCGATTGAGTTTATAGAACGCTTCTGCAAGCATTCAAAGGGCGAGTGGGCGGGCAAGCCTGTAACGCTTGAATTGTTCCAAAAGGCTTTCATATCCGCGCTGTTCGGGTTCGTCGATAGAGAAACGGGCTTGCGGCAGTACCGCGAAGCAATGTTCTACGTTGCCCGAAAGAACGGCAAAAGTACCATGCTGGCGGGCATTGCGCTTTATATGATGATCGCCGACCGTGAAGCGGGCGCGGAAATCTATTGCGTTGCCACAAAGCGAGATCAAGCGCGGCTTATCTTTGAAGAGGCCTATAACATGATTAAGCAAAGCCCACAGTTGCGCGAGCTTGTACGCAAGCGCAAGGGCGATCTATACTTTGCAAACACGTTTTCAAAAATGGAGGCGTTGAGCAAGGACAGCGGCAGCATGGACGGCCTAAATTCTCATTGCGTTGTGATCGACGAATTGCACGGCATTAAAGACCGCAATTTATACGAGGTTATGAAGCAATCGCAGAGCGCCCGCCGCCAGCCGCTCTTGATTATGATAACGACGGCGGGAACGATCCGCGAAAACATCTTTGATGAAATGTATGCGACGGCCTGCAATATCGTCGACGGCGTTTTCAAAGATGATACGTTTCTTCCAATCCTCTATGAGCTTGACAGCCGCGAGGAATGGACGCAGCCGGAGGCATGGCAGAAGGCAAACCCCGCGTTAGGCACGATCAAGAAAATAGATGATCTTCAAACAAAGGTTGCCCGCGCACAAAATAACCCTAACGAATTGCGCGGCCTGCTGGTAAAGGATTTCAATATCAAGGATACGTTAAGCACGGCGTGGCTGACCTATGAGGACATAGACAACGCGGAAACGTTCGATCTTGCCCGCTTCAAGAACAAGTTTGCGATCGGCGGCGCTGACCTGTCGAAAACGCTTGATTTGACGTGTGCAACGCTCTTGATGATCGACAAGGACACGGGGAAACGGTGTGTTACGCAAATGTACTGGATACCGGAAGAAACGTTAGAGCGCCGCGTGGCGGAAGAAAAGATACCCTATGACAAGTGGCGGGATCGCGGACTATTGCGCACTTGCGCCGGAAACACGATCAATTACAAGGACGTAACGGCGTGGTTTTTGGAAATGGCGGCGGAATACAAGATTGTTCCCGCTTGGGTTTACTATGACGCATGGAGCGCCCGCTATTGGGTTGAGGAAATGAAGGCGAGCGGGTTTAATATGATCCCTTGCATACAGGGAGCAAAAACGCTTTCACTTCCTATGCAGAACATGGGTGCAGACTTGCAGGCAAAGCGGATTGTTTATAACAATCACCCGATCTTGAAATGGTGTTTGACAAACACAGGCGTTAAAACCGACGTAAACGGCAATATTGTTCCGGTCAAAAATCAAGCCGCAAAGCAGCGCATAGACGGCATGGCAAGTCTGCTTGACGCTTATGTAGGTTTAACGGAGAAATACGAAGAATATATACGGACGCTATAACGGAGGGAGCGGCAGGAATGAAGCTGAAAGATAAGAAAATCCGCATTATTGCTTTTACAAGCACGACAAACGAACACGGGTTCAACACGGAAGAATGGCGACCGATCCATAGCGGGAGGTTGTGGGCTTACTATCGGCAGTTGTCCGGAAGCGAGTTCTACGCTTCCGCAATGGTGAACGCGGCGGAAGAGGTTGTTTTCACGGTCAATCATAGAACCGACGTAACAACGGAAATGCTGGTGGAGTACGGCGGCAAGTTCTACGACATTAAACGCATAGACAACTACGAAGGCTATACCGATGATATTAGCCTTTATTGCAAGCTGTCGAACGATCAAAATATAGAAGTTACAGAGCCGGACGCGGCGAGCGTATGAGCTTATGGGAAAGCTATGGTGCAATGAGGAATTAGCAGCGCGGGCGAAGGCGGGCAATAAAGAGGCCTTTGCGCTGCTTTGGGCGCAGAACAGGCGGCATATTTACTACTTGGCGGTGAAATACCGTTCAATCATTGAGCAAAACGCGTTTGCTGATCTTGATGATTTCATGCAATGCGGATATTTGGCGCTGGTTGAAGCTGTAAACGCCTTCGATCCGGAAAAGGGATTTGCACTTACAAGCTACATAAACTTCAAATACAAACAACAGGTATACGCCATGTTCGGCAACGTCCGAGAGGGCGACAAGCGCATATTTCCGCAGCCGTGTTCCTCTCTCAATGCAATTATTGAGAACGACAAGGACGGGAGCGGGACGGAAGCAGGCGACTTGATAGAGGGTGAAAGCGCGGAAGAGTTCGACGAACGCATAGAGAAAAAAGAGCTATGCGAAATTGTCCGCGCGGCGGTCGATCGTCTGCCGGAGCGGGAAGCGTTTGTGATCCGGCGGTTATATTTTGACGATTACACGAAACGGGCGCTTGCTTCCGGCGGGCGCTTCAAAGATGAAAACGAGGTTGCACGAATTGAAAACGCCGCAATGTTGAAGCTTCGGCGGGACGAAACATTGAAAGCGCTGCATTATGCGCACTTTCCGGACGATCCGCAGGACGTTTTCGGACATTCACCCACGCCGTTAAATGTTGTTATAGCGGCGGAAAATTGGGAAGAGTGGATCGAGCGGGCGGCGGAGGAATTGCGAGGGCTTGAAAATGGACTTTGAGAAAATGCGGGAAGCGGCAATAGCAGAGCTTGAAGGCTTTAGAGTGCTGGAAGAAAGCACGGACGCGGCGGAACGGCAACGCGCCGCATTTATCGCAGCCGCTTTGAATACGTTGCCGCAGCAGGAACAAGAAATATTGCGGCAGTTCTTCATAGATCGGCGTTGCCGCTATGCGGGACATCGGGCAAAACTGCAAGCAATGTATGGGTTGAGCCTGTCGGAGCTTTACAGGCAAAAGAACGAAGCAATAACAAATTACTGCATGGCGGCGCTTGCTATTCGCGCAGCTATGAGCAGGAAAAGAGAATAACCCCGCCTTCCCTTACCGGAAAGCGGGGTTATTTCTTTAGCGTTCAATCTGAACGACTAACCCGAACACGTCAAGCGTTACAAAAATGTTCGGATTAGATTGTAATGGTGGAGATGATGGGAGTCGAACCCATGTCCGAAAGCATTTCCACAGGAATTTCTCCGAGCGCAGTTAATGATTTGGTGTTTCGCATCGGCGGCCGCCCATTAACAGGCTGTCGCTTTCGCTATCTCGTTGTTCCCTGCGAGGTACCGAGAACTCCCTGCAGGTTTTCCCGTATAGTCGACGCCGGGATCACAGCCTACGGGTAAGCTGTGGCCGACGCGCGTCGCGCCTCAGGCGCTGCAGACTAAGCTGCTAATGCGAAATTGTTGTTCTTTTTAGCGTTTATTTTTAACGGGCCCTTTTTAAGGTAGTCTGAGCCAACTACCGCTCGCTTATCCGGCTTCTACACCCCCGTCGAAACCTTTACACCCCCGAAGTTCACGTCACTTCGCGGTTTGCGCGTCACCGCCCGCGGTCTCTGCCCGCATGGGCCGTAATGCTCGCCTTCGTGATAATCTTAGTGTATGACACTTTCCCCAAAATGTCAATCTCCAAATTCCCTTTCATTTATAACTCCGTTTTGCAGGGCAAAAGGTTACAAAGTACGGGCAAGGATTTCTGTCCGGCGCGCCGCGGTCCGTTCGCGGCGCCAAACGCGATGCCGGCAGATTCGCGGAAAATCTTTCTGTCAAACAATCGCGACCCGCTCGCGCCGCCAAACGATACGCGAGAACGCGCCCCCTGAGTGAAGAAAGGCGCGTTCTCGCGATCCATTTGTGATGTAAGGTAAATACGCGGGCAGGTATCGCGGTATCGCGAACATACCCGCGAACAGGATGGACTTAAGAGTTAAACAGACATTTGGATATCTTCGTAAACATCCGGTCTCTGTATTTAATCTTTTCCGCGTCCTTGCCGCCGGCGTAATCATAGAAGCCGGCCGCGGTTTTCACGCCGTACTGCCCCTTTTCAAAGCGATCGGCAAGCATACCGAACGGCGCTTTCTCATCTGCCAGATCTTCAAACAGATAAGAGGCGATGTTGTAAAAAATATCGAGTCCGCCGAGGTCGCACACCTCGAAAGGCCCCAGGCAGGCATACCGCATGCCCAAACCGTATTTCATCACATCATCGACCGCTTCCGGTGTCGCGATGCCCTGCTCTACAATATGTAAACACTCTCTCAATACCGCGAGCTGAATCCGGTTGAGGGCGAAGCCCGGCGCGTCCTGCACGATAACCGGTTTTTTCTCAACGGCGAGCGCCATGTCGCGAATCGCCGCCGCTGTCTCATCATCGGTTTTTTTGCCCTGAATGACCTCAATCAGAGGAATCAGGTGCGGCGGATTGATCCAGTGCATGCCGCCGAATCGTTCCGGTCTTTTTACAACCTCCGCGATGGCCGTAATAGACAGCCCTGAGGTATTACTCGCCAAGATCGCGTCCTCCGGAACCAGTGCCGAAATCTCCGCCCAAAAAGCATGCTTGACATCGAGCTTTTCCAAAATCGCTTCCACAACCAGATCCGCCCCCTCAAAACACGCCTTATCTTCGCTGTAACGGATTCGCTCCAGCAGCGCCGCGGATTCCTCCGGCGTCACCACATGCTCCGCCACCTCGGTTTCCTGGTTCAGGCGAATCAAATTTCCCGCTTTTTCAAGCGCGCTCGGGAAAATATCATACAGCGTCACATCATAGCCGTATTTCGCAAAGGTTTCTCCCATCGAGGAGCCCATGGTTCCCGCTCCCGCGATTACAATACGCTTCACATCCTTCGCAGTTTTCATTTCAACCTCCCTCGCTTTCTTTTCGTCATAACAGTTTTAACAGCCTTTTTATCATCCGGAAAATATCGCGAAGCGACATTTCCGAAATCACGAATCACGCCAAAAGCCTCTTGCGTATAGCGCGCCTTCATACGCGCCGCGCGCGCGTACAAATCTCAGATTTCGATACGCGCGCTTTGGCCCTTTTCGTGTATCGCTACGCTTCCTCCATCGCCTTCATCGCGGGGTCAAAATGCAGCGTGCACGCGGTTGCCGCCTGAATGTCATCCTTGCTGTAATCCGGATGCAGCTCCGTAACCCAGATGCCGTCCTCTCTGACCTCCATAACGCCCATTTCCGTAATAATTTTGGAAACGCATTTTTCGGCAGTCAGCGGAAGCGTGCATTTTTTTAAAATCTTCGGCGCACCCTTTTGCGTGTGCAGCATCACGATGATAACTTCAGGGCAGCCGGAGCACAAATCCATCGCGCCGCCCATGCCGGCAACCTTTTTGCCCGGCACGATCCAGTTCGCGAGATCTCCGTTTTCGGCCACCTCCATCGCGCCCAAAACCGTCGCGCGAACATGTCCGCCGCGCACCAGCCCGAAGGATTCCGCGGTGTCGAAGAACTTCACGCTCGGAATCGTTGTCACATAGGTGCCGCCGGAGTTGATGATATCCACATCCGGATTTTCGGTCGCGATCGCGTCGATGCCCGCGAAGCCGTTTTCTGAATGGAAGGTTACGGTAACACCCTCGGGAATATAATCCGCCACCTGCGTCGGAAGCCCGATCCCGAGGTTCGCGAATTCGCCGTCCTTAAATTCTTTTGCGCATCTTCTTGCGATTCTTTCTTTTAAATCTGCCATCTCTGTTCTCCTTCCACAATACCGTCTACCAAAACGCCTGCCACCTGGAAGATGTCCGGATTCACTTCTCCGATTTCTACGAGTTTTTCGGGCGCGATGATGGTGCAGGTTGACGCGCCGGCCATCACGTAGTTAAAATTCTTGGTTGCCTTCGCGCACATATAGTTTCCGAAACGGTCGGCAACAGATGGCCGCAGGAAGGAATAGTCCGCATGTAACGGAAGCTCCAGCAGAAACTTTCTTCCTCCTATCTCCAACACTTTCTTTGGTCTGCCAAGTTCATCCGGTTCCTCCTCCATCGGTGTTCCGATTCCTGTTGAGGTCAGCACGCCGCCGAGTCCGTAAGCCGCGGCTCGAATCTTTTCCGCGAGCGTTCCCTGCGGCACCAGCGTATAACGAAGTGTGCCTTCTGCGATCTGCTCATTGATCTTCGGATTGACCCCGATATGAGAGGCGATCAGATGATCCACCATGTGATGCTCCAAAAGCTTCCCAACGCCTCTTGCCGTTTTCCCTGCGAAATTTCCAGCAGGCTGTCCTGCGTCCAGACCTCCATCGTTAGCGATGACCGTCAGATGCTTCACGCCCTTTTCCACGAGCGCGTCCATCAAGATTTCGGGAGATCCTGTCGCCAAAAATCCGCCGACCATGATGGTCATACCGTCTCTCACATCCGCGACTGCCTGCTCTAATGTCATGATTTTATTAACCATATCATGTTCCTCTCTTCCATACATCTACAGTTTCTTTAACATACCCCGAAGCTTCCCAGGATGATAATCGCGATAACCGCGATCGTCGGAATGATAACGGTACACATACCGATGTTCAAGTAGCATTCCTTATGCGTCATGCCCGTAGCCATCAGCAGCGTAATAACAGCGCCGTTATGCGGCAGCGTATCCAGTCCTCCGCAGGCAACGGAAGCAACTCTGTGCAGTACCTCGTAGCTGATGCCGGACGCGTCGGCCGCGGCCTTGAACGAATCCGCGAAGGTCGCGAGCGCGATGGATAATCCACCGGACGCGGAGCCCGTTACACCTGCCATGACCGAGGAAGCGATGGCTTCACCGATCAGCGGGTTAGAAGAAATACTCAGTAAGCCCGCCGCCAAAAGCGCGTAAGCAGGAAGTGTCTTGATAACGTTTCCGTAACCTACCTCGGAAGCGGTATTCATGATTGCCAACAGGGAGCTGTTCGCGCCTTCCTTGAGAGATTCCACGATTCCCTTTTCAAATCTGCTGCGGTTTAGAACAACAGTCAGCAGGATACCGATCACCAACGCGATAACCAGCGCCCAGGTTCCGCCTACCGCGCTGTAGGTCGTATTGTATTTTTCCTCCAGGTAAGCGTGCTCCATCCCCGGAAGCACAAACTTCGAAAGGATCAGGTTCAGCACCAGCACCGCGAGAATCGGCGTGATGGCGATCGCGAAAGGCGGAAGCTTTGAAATATCAATATCCGCGAGATTTTCATTCGGATGATCTCCGTAGCCTTCTCCGGCCTCCTTTGCTTTTTTCAATCTCAATGTCAGCCAGAACATACCGCCCAGCAGCATGATCAGCGCCGCGACAATACCGAGCACCGGCGCTGCGAAAGTATCCGTACCGAAGTAAGCCATCGGAATCGTGTTCTGAATCTGCGGCGTACCCGGAATCGCGGTCATCGTGAAGGTGAACGCGCCGAGTGCGATAGCCGGCGGAAGCAGCCGTTTCGGAATATCAGTTTCTCTGAACAGCGCCGCGCCGATCGGATAGATGGCGAAGGCCGCTACAAAGAGCGAAACACCGCCGTAAGTGATGATCGCGCACGAAAGCACAACAGCCCAGAGTTCCTTGCCTCGTCCCGCCTTCGCGACAATCGTTTCCGCGATGGATTTCGCGCAGCCCGAAAGGTCCATCACCTTGCCGAATACCGCGCCGAGCAGGAATATCGGGAAATTAGCCTTTACATACGATGCCAGATTCGGCATATATGTTTCTGTATAGATGGCCATCATGTGGAAGTCTCCACCCTCAAAGATTACAAATACAGACGCGATCAACGCCAGTATCGGCGCGATCAAGATAACAGACCAGCCCTTATAGGCCAGCATGATAAGTAAGATTAAGGAAATAATTACACCAATTACACCAATCATCTCGTCTCCTCCTTTTTTTATTATGTAGGAAATATCGCATAGCGGTATTTCCGGAATAACGACAAAAGCACCTTGCAAAGCGGCGCTCATGGGTGAGCGCCATGTGCGCATAGAAATCTCTGATTTCGTTATGCGCACTTTTGTCCTTTAGATAGGAACTATCGCCTGCGATGTTCCCGCACGATCAACAAAAGCACCTTGCGGCGCGGCGCGCATCCACGAGCGCCCTACGCGCGCGGAAATTTCTGTTTTCGTCGCGCGCGCTTTTGTCCGCGTGCTCGTGAATCGCTCAGTCAGCGCGGCATCAGCCAGCCGTCCAGCCGCCGTCAATGGTAAACGCGGTTCCCGTGATATTTGCTGCCGCGTCGGAGCAAAGGAATTTTACTGCCTCCGCGATGGTTTCCGGCTCCAGCATGGTTTTGATCGCCGCCTTTTGCAGCATAATCTTGCTGATGACTTCTTCCTTGCTGATTCCGTGGTTCTGTGCCTGCGCTTCAATCTGATTATCCACCAGCGGCGTTCTGACATAAGCCGGACAGATGGAATTGACCGTAATGCCGCAAGGGCCTCCCTCTAACGCCGCGGTCTTGGTAAGTCCCATCAGACCGTGTTTCGCGGATACGTAAGCGGATTTGAATTCCGAGGCGACCAGGCCATGGATAGAATTCAAATTGATGACGCGCCCCCAACCATTCTGTCTCATAGAAGGCCACGCGTATTTTGTCAAAAGGAACGGCGCGGTAAGCATGAGGGAGATCATGAAGTCCCAGCGTTCCTCCGGAAAATCCTCCACCGACGCGACGTTTTGAATTCCGGCGACATTGACCAGAATATCAATTCTTCCGTGCTGCTTCATCGCATAATCGGCCAATTCCCGACAACCCTCTCTCTTGCTGAGGTCAACCGCAAGCGCGTCTGCGCCGATTTTCGCGGAAACAGCCTCGAGCTGCGCTTCGTTGATGTCTGCAAGCACAACGCGCGCGCCTTCCTTAGCCAGCATTTCCGCGGTTGCCAGACCGATGCCGCTGGCAGCCCCTGTTACAATCGCAACTTTGTCTTTTAACATAATTTCCTCCTCCTCGCGGATTTCGTCTTTGACCGGTCGTCCTACCGCAAATTAAGATTTTTTCACAACTGTGTTCTGCTATCATCATAGTGCAAAGATTGTGCCAAGTTTTTTTGGTTCATCGCGAACGTTGAAACTTCAAGCTTTCCTTGCGTCGTCCCTTTTTGGGGAGAAATAAAAAAAGCAGTTTTGCGCCAAAAACGGCCAAAACTGTAAGCCTTCCCGAACATTTTCAAAAAAATCCACAAAAAAAGCGTGCGGATTTCTTTACAGCTTCTCTCACGCGTTCACGTTTTCTGTAAGAATACCCGCACACCCGTTGTTTCGTTACCTTTTCGCAGGGGTTCAGATTTCATATTTCATCATTTTTTCATATAAAGTTGTTCTGCTGATTCCCAGTTCATTGGCAGCCTTCGCTTTACAGTTCCGGCAGCGCAGAAGCGCGTCCTTGATGGCGTCCTTCTCCGTATTTTCCATAAGTTCTTTCAGCGGCATCACTGTCCGCGAAACCATACTGCCCGTAATCCGCTCCGGCAGATTTTTCGCCTTGATTTTTTCACCCGCATCCGTAAAGTTGATCGCGCGCTCCAAAACATTTTCTAATTCCCGTACATTTCCCGGCCAATCGTAACGGAGCAGATGATCCATCGCCTCGCGCGAAATTTCGATGGCTCCCAGGCTCTCCTTTTTTGAAATTTTGCTGAGGATCATCTGGATGAGCAGCGGAAGATCCTCCTTGCGTTCCCGCAGCAAAGGCAGATGCAAGGTCACAACGTTCAAACGGTAATACAAATCCGAGCGGAACTCGCCCTTCTTTACCATCTGATAGAGATTCCGGTTGGTCGCCGCCACAACCCGCACATTGACCTTTTCTCTCACGTTGGAACCGACACGCTGAATCTCTCTGTCCTGCAGGACACGCAGCAATCTGACCTGCATAGGAAGCGGCAGCTCTCCGATTTCATCCAAAAAAATGGTGCCCCCATGCGCCGCGGGGAAAAGTCCGATCTTGCCGCCCTTCCGCGCGCCCGTAAACGCGCCCTCTTCATAGCCGAACAGCTCCGATTCAATCAGCTGCTCCGGTATACTGCCGCAGTTCACACAGACAAACGGCGCTTTTCTGCGCATGCTGCCCGCGTGAATGCTGTGCGCGAACAGCTCCTTGCCTGTGCCGCTTTCGCCCATGATCAAAACATTGGAATTGGTCTTCGCGACCTTTCTGACGGAATCTTTGAGATCCTGCATAATACTGCAGTCCCCGATGATATCATCCACTGTGTACTTCGCGGTATTGATTTTCTCAAAGGTTCTCTTGTACATGTTCAGCTCCATCTCGATACTGCTCAGCTTGTCGTGCAGCATGTGAAGCTCTCTGGTATTGCGCACCAAAACGCGCCCATACGCGCCGATCACCATTCCGTTTTTTCGGATTGGGATTCGGGTGGCAATCATCTTTTCGCCATGGATATCCTGTGTCTCTCCCGTTTCCGGAACGCCCGTCTTGACCACAATGTCCATTCTCGTGTTCTCAATGACCTCGGTAACATGCCGCCCGATGGCGTTCTGGACCTGAATCCCCAAAAAGTCGCCATAAGCCTGCGACATGTTTTCTATGTATCCGTTTTGGTTGACCACTACAATCAGTTCATCCGGCGCGGCCAGCATGGTCTCGAGCAAGCTCGCCTCATCGATTTTGGGGAACCTTTTTCGCTTTTCCATAACACCCTCTCCCTCGTATCGCGGTCACCCGCGCGCAAAAGTTCTCTTTCGGTTTCAACGGTCGTTTGCAGTTTCATGCTTTCGTCAATTTTCTATTCAATTCTCAACGGTTAACGGTTCTTCATGCGGCGGTCGATGTCCCGCTTCGCGTCCCTCCTGGCGATATCCTCGCGCTTGTCGTAATTCTTCTTGCCGCGCGCCAGTCCGATCTCCACCTTTGCCAGCCCGTCCTCGTTTATGTACATCTTGAGCGGCACGATTGTCAAGCCTTTGAGCGTCGTCTGCCCGATGAGCTTGCGGATCTCCTGCTTGTGCAGCAGCAGTTTGCGGTCGCGCAGCGGGTCGGCGTTAAAGCGATTGCCCTGCTCGTACGGACTGATATTCATACCGTAAAGCATCATCTCACCGTCCTTGATGCGCGCGTAGCTCTCCTTGATGCTGACCTTGCCCTGCCGCACCGACTTGATCTCGGTCCCCGTCAGCACAATGCCCGCCTCATACGTTTCCTCTATAAAATAGTCGTGGTAGGCTTTTTTGTTATTCGCCACCAGCTTGCGTTCCTTCTTGCCCATAGTCCGTCCCCTTCTTTTTCTTTTTTCCTTTGCTTGCAAAACAGCTTCTGCCCGTTCTCTCAGCCTTCTTGAGAAAATCTCTCCTGTCCGCGCTTCCGGCCTTCTTGCGAAAATTCCTTCTGCCCGCGTTTCCTGCCTGCTTGAGAAAATCTCTTCTGCCTGCCTTTTGATCCGCTTGCCAAACTCTCCGCGTCAATCGATCCCGATCGCCGTTCCAACCACATACTCTGCCGGAATCAGCTGCACACTGTCCCGCACCAGATCCGCGTCACAGCCGACCTGAATCCAGCCATCCCGGACGCCCACCACGCGCCGCAGCGGGTACCGCGCACCGTCGATCTCGTAATACGGCGCTTCGTAGAGCACCAGATCGCCAACCGCGAGATTGTCTTTTTTCCATTTACTTACCAATACATAATCGCCCGGTTCCAGTGTCGGCAGCATATCGCTGCCCTCCACACGCACCAGCGCGAAGCTGCAAAAGAGACCGGCAGCGAGCCCTGTGCCCAAAACCGCCGCCAAAAGCCGCAGCAGCCATTTTCCCATATTCTTATCCTCTCCGCGTCACCGGCAGGGCATTACGCAGATGTCTCACAAACTACGCGCTGTGCGGTTTGCGTCATGGCTGCATCTGCCGTACCTGCGTTCTTTCACATTTCACCGCGCGTTCTGCGAAGTTTTGCGATCTGTTATGATTCGTAGTCCACGCCCTTGAATGTCTTGATGGTGTTGAATGGATAGAGTCTGACGATGACCTTGCCGACGATGGTCGACTGCTCGATGGTGCCAACCCGCGGCGAACGGCTGTCCTCGCTGCATTCGCGGTTGTCGCCCATTACAAAGAGCTGTCCCTCCGGTACGGTGACCGCGTCCATTTCTCCGGAGATCGCTTTGCCCGGCAGATAGTCCTCCTGCAGCATTTGGCCGTCGATATAGACCTCGCCGCCCTTGATTTCGATGGTTTCGCCCGGCAGCGCAATGATGCGCTTGATCAGGTTCTTCGGCTTTTCGTTTTCATCCAAAAGCTCAGATTTGAATACGATGACGTCTCCGCGCTGCGGATCGCCGAATAGCCGATACGCCTGCCTGCTCGTAATCAGATAATCCCCCGCATGGAAATTCGGTTCCATGGACTGCTGCTGCACGATGATCGGCTTAAAAAACGCCAGAATTACAGCTGCGATAACGACAGCCAGCAAAATGTCTTTGACCCACTCCATGATTTCCTTCATTTTTTCTCTATCTCCTCTTTATCATTTCCAAAAATACTTGTTTTGATTCGTGCGAAATCAGGCGGCAGCTCCGCGGTGATCGTCTTGCCTGCCAGATAGGACAGCAGCCCGTTGCCACCCGCTGCCTCTGCTTCCGACTGCGCTTCCGGCCCGGTACCGCTTGGCAGTTCTGCAGTCTTTGCTCCCTGCGCTTCCGATCCTGCACCGTTTGGCAGTTCTGCAGCCCCCGCTGTCCGCACTTTCGCTCCTGCGCCGTCCGGTGCTTTCAGTGCCTGCTGTGTGAACACCAACTTGTACGCGTGCAGTAGCTGCGTGGACAGACCGAAGCGATCCTGCACGAAGCGATTGTATGCGCGGTCGCCGTATTTGATGTCACCAATGACCGGGAATCCCGCCTGCGCCAGATGCGCGCGGATCTGGTGCGTCCTGCCGGTGACGATCTCCACCTCGACCAGCGTAAACCATCTGTTCTGATCCTGCGCGCTGCGAAGCGGTCTGACGATTGTTTCCATCGTCTTTCCCTCGTCGGCGTCCTCTGCGAGCACGCGTACGGTATTTTTCTGTTCATTCTTCGTCATTTTGGCCCGCATTCGCATGGGCTTTTGGAGTTTGCCGCAGACAATCGTCAAATACAGCTTGCGCACCATGTCCTTGGTACGGATCATCCGGTTCAGCTCCTGCAGTGCCGGCGCGTTTTTGCCGAAGATCACCAGTCCGGTCGTATTGCGGTCCAAACGGTTCGCGGGCGCCGGCGTAAAGGTCTTTTCTAGCCGCGGCTGATAAGCGCCGGTCTGGATCAAATAATCCACCACCTGATTGGCGAGGTGGTTCTTTTTTTCGCTGTGGTCGCCGTGCGTCAGAAGCCCGAACGGCTTTTCACATACTAAGACGTTTTCATCCTCGTAAGCGATCCGAAACTGCCGTTTGGCCTTGACATGTTTTTTCACTGTCTGCAGTGCCTTCGCATCCTCCTCCGAAAGGTAGATCGTCAGCTCGTCACCCGCCGCCAGCATCGCATCTTCCTTCTGCCGCTTGCCGTTGACCTTGACATCCTTGCGGATCAGCTTATAGATGTGACTGAGCGGCGCGCGGTCAAAATATTTTTTCAAAAAGCGGTCCAGCCGCTGGTTTCCCTGATTTTCTGTAATCGTTATCTTAATCATGTGTCTATTATACACTAAAATCACTTGAGAAAAAAGTCTAAATCTGCTAAAATGTAAGGGTAGCTTGGACAAGCATGGAGGAGATTATGAAAAAGTTCAAAGATTTTTTATACGATAAAAACGATATTTTAATCGCGGTTTTGATCTTAGTTGTGGCGGCGGCCATCATCGCCTGGCGTATGGATGTCATTTTGCAATATCCGAAACAGCTCATCCATAACGATAGCCAGATCGAAACGCCGACGGTCGATCCGTCCAAAACCGATGACACGGCGAGCGGCGATCAAACCGACAACCAGACAGGCAGCGGAGACAGCACCGACGGCACGACCGGCGAAAACACCGGTGAGGATGACGCGAACTCCGGCAGCCAAGGCGTCGAGACACTTTGGGCGGCAGGTACGCTGACAAAAGATGTCGAGGTCGATGTTACCGGAAACACCGCAACCGCCGCAATCCAGTGCCTCGTCGACGCGGGCCTCTTCAAAGACTACGCAGAGTACAAGCAGATCTGCACCCAGTCCGGACTTGACGATGAAAAAGTCAGAGGCGGTACGTTCACCTTTGAGAAAGGCTCCACCAAGACAGATATTGCCAAAAAAATGAACTGGAGCTAAACTTTCGCGTTCCAAAAAACACATTAGAAACACCCGCGGGCGGCACTTGCCGCCCGTTTTCTTTTGCCCCTTTGCCGACACGGTTTGACATATTTCGACATTTCTTTCGTGTATAATACAACTTACCATATTTTTCAATTAAATGCTTCGCAGATTCTTTATTGACATTGCATAAATTAAGTAATACACTGATAGGAGAACCTATGAAAGGGAAAGAACTTGTCAAACTGCCCAGAAAAAAACAGTTGGGAAATCGACCGCATCCATGGCAGTCATTATATAATGAAAAAAGGAAGTCGAACAGAAATCATACCGGTCCACAATACAGATCTGCCAGTGGGCCTGCTCAATGCGATCAAAAAACGAACCGGAATAGAATAGTTGCGTAAAAGAAGGGAGGATAAAAAATGTTAAAAGTATATCCTGCAATTTTTCATCAGGAAGATGCTTATTGGGTGGAATTTCCTGATTTAGAGGGCTGCAATGCCTGCGGTGCGACCCTTGCGGAAACGATGGAGGCTGCGCAAGAGGCGCTTGGGCTGTATTTAACCAGTCTGATCGAGCGGGGGATCCCTCTGCCGGAGCCGTCCACACTGACACAGTGCCGCACAGCTGACACATTCGCAAGCTATGTCACTACAAACCTTGATCCGTACTATCGCAATGTCAAAGCCGTACGAAAGACGGTCTCCATTCCGGCTTGGCTCGCAGATGAGGCAGAACGAAAAAATCTCAGTCTCTCGAAAATTTTACAAGATGGGTTAAAAACTGCACTTGAACTATGACATCACCGAATAATCTTTAAAAACAGAATCACATGCGGCTGTCGCGTTGTTTCAGATGTACCAATCATCATGCGCCAGCCGCGTTTTCTTTTGCCGCGGCGCGGCACATGCCTATTCGCCCAGCATGTTCAGGATCCGCTGCAGGCGCTGCCGCTGCGGCCCTTTCATCATCGGCATCAGACTCTTGACCAATGCTTTCTGCTGGGCGGGGCCGATATTGTTCGCGGCCAGCTGGCTTTGCAGCCGCGCAAGCTCCTGCATGAGTTCGGTGTCGCTCTTGCCCTCCAGTCTGCGGATCATATCCTGATCAGCCCTTGCGCCGCCTCCACCGATGCCGAGCTGCTGCGCGATCTCCCGCGCCATCGTTTCATTGATATCCATAGCTTCTCTCTCCTTTCCATGCTCGTACCTGCGCTCATCGTGCAGATCGTTCCCTCGAGCCTGCGTTTGATTTTCTCTGCACGCTGCCGGATCTTGCTTCTTCGCGAGGCGGTCCGCGCCGAAAACCCCGCGCCCTGTCTCTCTGAGAAACCGGTTCTGCCAAGCGTTCGCACTCTGTAATCAATTTATGCACCAAGCGCGCAAAATTTTCATATGATAACCAAGAAATCGCTTTTGCCTGACCCAATCATCTAAATTGAAATGAAGAGGTACATCTTTATGAACCGAAATTCCGATATTCTCATCCTGCTTCTGCTGCTGGCGCTGCTTGCCGAACTGCGCCAAACCGAAGCGGGCGCGTACGCGCAGACTTGGCCGGACCCGAACATATCGCCCGCGTTTTCGCAGACCTCTGCACCGACGTCTTTTTACGGACGTCCCGGACGCTTGCGCATGCCGGAGCCTGCGCGCCTGATCGGCGATTTTCATCGCATGACAGAAGTGATGGGCAAGGTCGATCATCTCGGACAAATGGCTGTCAATCCGCCAAAACTGCCGGAACCCGCAGACCTCATCAACACCTCTGCCCTGCCGGATCTCAGCAGCATGGCAGAAATGCTCGGCCCGCTGCTCGGAAGATTCGGGAACGGAAACCCAGAGAACTAAGGCGCGCAGGCGGCATTCCCCAAAGAAAAGACAAACGCCCAAAGCGCGAAATTTTCCTGAGAAACGAGACTCTCCCGCAGAGCGGATATTTTCTCACGATTTTGCGAAGAAACTGCAATTCAGACTTTTTTTTCAGACTTTTATGCGCTATAATGTACTTACACAGCGATTGCCGAGGCAAAGCCGAAGGCAGAGCTGATGTAATGATTCCCTCGATAATCTTTTCGGCGTTGCCGCAAAGTGGGAATCATTGAAGCACGCAGAGCGTGTTATAAGACAGATGCCCGAGCGAATGGTTCTGTTCCATGAAAACGAGCGCAAACGAAGTTTGAATGGCAAAACAGACCTTCTGCTTTTGTTCCCCAGCTTTACAGCTGGCTAGGAACAAGTCGTAGAAGGCAATCGGCGAGCCGAAAGGCGAAGACGGAGCCGCTCAGCGTCCGGGCCAATGCACTTACACAGCAATTGCAGGCGGCGCGCGCGGCAAATACGCCCGCTGCCGGAACAGCACAAGTAGAAACAGAATAAAAACTTTCAGGAGGAAACTATGGCACTCGTAACAACCAAAGACATGTTTGCCAAGGCGCTGACGTCGGACTACGCCATCGGCGCATTTAATGTCAATAATATGGAAATCATTCAGGGCATCGTGGAGGCAGCAAAGCTCGAACAGTCTCCGCTGATCCTGCAGGTATCCGCAGGCGCGCGCAAATACGCCAAACCCGCTTACCTTTTGAAGCTCGTGGAAGCAGCCATCCTCGATACCGGACTGGATATCGCGCTGCATCTGGATCACGGCGAAGATTTTGACATCTGCAAGAAGTGTGTGGACGACGGCTTTACCTCCGTCATGATCGACGGCTCCAAGCACGAATTTGAAGAAAACATCCGCATCACCAAGGAGGTCGTCGAATACGCGCACGCGCACGGCGTGGTCGTTGAAGCTGAGCTGGGCAAGCTGGCAGGCGTGGAAGACAACATCAAGGTCGACGCGCGTTCCGCGACGTTTACTGACCCGGATGAGGCCGCGGAATTCGTCGAAAGAACCGGCGTAGACTCGCTGGCGATTGCCATCGGCACCAGCCACGGCGCGTACAAATTCAAGGGTGAGCCGTATCTGGACTTTGAACGTCTCAAAACCATCCACAAGCTGATCCCGCACACTCCGCTCGTGCTGCATGGAGCCTCGACGGTTCTCAAGGAATTCGTCGATAAATGCAATCAGTACGGCGGCAATATCCCGGGCGCGCAGGGTGTGCCGGAGGCCATGATCACTGAAGCTGCCAAATACGGCATCTGCAAGGTCAACATCGACACTGATCTGCGTCTTGCCATGACCGCGGAGGTCCGCAAATTCATCGCCGAAAATCCGGCGGAATTCGACCCGCGCAAATACCTCGGACCGGGCAGAGATGCCATTCAGGCCATGGTACAGCACAAGATCAAAAACGTGCTGAACGCATCGAATACGCTGTAAACACAAGAAGAAAATTATGAGCCGCAAGTGCGCGATCTGTCGTCTATCCCAAAGACAAGAGACATATCACATGCTTGCGGCTCTTTTTCTTATTATGTAGGAACTATCGCTGTGCGATTTTTCCGGAATAACGACAAAAGCACCTTGCGAAGCGGCGTTCATGGGTGAGCGCCATGTGCTCATAGAAATCTCAGATTTCGTTATGCGCACTTTTGTCCAATCTAAAGACGCTTCGGCACGCGCTGCTTACGCTGTTTTCTTGCCGGGCTTGGCGATTATAAGTCCGATCATCGTACCGACAGCACCCGGCACGATCCAGCCCAGACCCAGCGAATAGAACGGCAGCCATGTGCTGACCCAGTCCACAACACCCTGCGCAAGACCCGCGACCTTGAGCAGATCAAAGACCGCCGCGATCATCGTAAAGCCAATGGCCCAAGTGAATACCGGACGCGCGTAGTCAAAGTACTTACCAAAAATATTGAGCAGGATCAGCATGATTGCCAGTGGATACAGGAAATACAGCACCGGTGCCGAGAAGGAAATGATCTTCGACAAGCCGATGTTGGATACCAGAAGCGAAAACGCGGTAAACACGATGGCCCAGCTGCGATAACTCAGGGAGCGCGGAAACATCACGCTGAAAGTATCCGCGCAGGCTGTAACCAGCCCGATGGCAGTTTTCATACAGCAGAAGGTAACAGTCAGCGCCAGCACGATCATGCCCGCCTTGCCGAGGTAGTGCTGCGCGACAATCGCGAAGGCGTTGCCGCCGTTAAAGGAGGGTTCTCCCAGCTGATCCGCGTACAAACCGTAGCTCTGCGCACCGACAATCGCGATCAGAGCGTAGATGACCGTCATCAGCACCATGCTGAAAACGCCGGATTTAATCGTATTTTTCGCGATCGCACCCGGTTCCTCGACACCCATCTCTTTGATCACGTTGACAACGATAATGCCGAATGCCAAAGAAGCCAGCGCGTCTAAGGTGTCATAGCCCTGCAGGAAGCCTGTGGAGAACGCGTTATCCGCGTAAGCTCCGCTTGCCGCTACAGAACCTACGCTCTGGATCGGGTCAAGCAGCGCCGCGACAACCAATATACCCAGACAAATTAAAAATATCGGATTGAGATATTTGCCGATGGAGTTCATAATGTTGTTCGGGCGCAGCGCGAAGAACAGCACCGCCGCGAAGAACAGCGTGGTAAAAATCGCCTGCGGCACCGTATGACTGCCGCTTACCAGCGGCGCGATCCCCATGGTGAACGAGGTTGCGGCGCATCTTGGAATCGCGAAGAACGGTCCTATCGTCAGGTAGAGCGCGCAGGTAAAGAAATAGCTGTACCATTTGGCGACTCTGCCGGACATCTGCATCAAACCGCTGCTGCGGGAGACGCCGAGCGCCACAATACCCAAAAGCGGCATGCCGACTGCTGTGATGAGCATGCCAAGCAGCGCAGGCACCAGACTCGCGCCGGCTTTCGCTCCTAAAATGATGGGGAAAATCAAATTGCCCGCGCCGAAGAACATGCCGAACAGCATGGAGGCGAGCAAGGTATATTGCTTCCCGGTAAGTTTCTGATTCATGTTGTTTCCTCTCTTGTTTCTCTGTGGTTTCTCAGTATTTTGTATACATACTATAGAATTTTATTCTAGCATAAAATATCAATATCGTAAAGTCATTACCATAGATTCAGGTAATTCTTTACGCGTTTTTTTGTCGTCATGCCTGCCGCGCATCTCCGGCCAGCCTGCGCAGCAGAGGCAGAACCAGTCCTCCGACGGAGTTTCCGAGCGTCATCACAAGAATATAGAGCAGCGTACGCAGACTCCACACACCGCCGATCGTAAAGAAATACATATTCGCGACGCAGTGCTCGAAGCCGCAGAGAATAAACGCCACCACGCCGAAAAACAATCCCAGATATTTGCCGATTTCGTGCGAGTGATGCTTAAAGCCGTCTACAGCGATAAAAATCAGCAGATTGCAGAAGATTGCGAGCAAGAAGCTGCTACCCAAATTATCCGACAGCTTGGTTTCGCACAACAGCGCCGCGCTTCCCGCGAGCTTCGGCGCGATTCTCGTCAGCATCAAAAGCCGCGCGGTCAAAACCGCGCCTGTCAGATTGCCGAGCCAGATGAGCGGCAGCTGCAAGGCATAGTTCTTATCATTTTCAAAGAGATAGCACACGCGTCCGGTGTAAAGTTGAAAATTCATCGTGCAGACCGTAAACAAGCCCACAGTGAAAAAAAGTGCTCCGACGATCTGATTTTCAACCGAAAGATAGACCGTTCCGCCCAGCGCAATGGCAAGGCCCGCCATGATACCGCTGATATAAGTTTGTAATTGCTTCATAAACTATCGTTTCCTTCTATAAATCTATTCTCGCGAAGGCAGGGAGTGGAGATTGACACGTATCTGTCCCTGCCAAAAAAACACTCGCAGCGCGAACGCCAAGAGAAACTCGTCAGTTCTCCTTCCGCAGAGCGCGTGCCGCGGCCTCTGCCACATGGGATACCAACACGCTCGTGGTAACCGCGCCGACGCCGCCCGGCACCGGTGTAATCGCCTCTACGAGCGGCTCGACCGCGTCAAAGTCCACATCGCCGCAAAGCTTTCCTTTCGCCTCATTCCAGCCGATTCCCACATCGATGACCGTCTGTCCCTCGCGGAAATATTCGCGGCCGATTGCTTCCATCTTGCCCGCGCAGACAATGACAATATCCGCGCCTCGCGCGATTTCGGGCATTCGCTCCGTTTTTGTATGACAAATCGTCGGCGTCGCGTGCTGGTGCAGCAAAAGCATCGCCGCCGGACGCCCGACCACCAGACTCCGACCGATAATCACCGCGTTCCTGCCCCGACAGTCAATCCCGTAATAGTTCAGAATCTCCATCGCCGCCTGTGCTGTGCAGGGGCAAAAACCGTTCTCGGTATTCGTAAACACGCCTGCCAGCGAGCCGTCCGTGCAGCCATCGACATCCTTTGCCGGGGCCAGCATCTGTCGCACCCGCTCCTCGTCCAGCTGCGGCGGCAGCGGGCGAAACATCAGAATGCCATGCACCGCGGGGTCCTCGTTCAGCGTGATTAATTCCCGATCAAAGGCTTCCTGTGTCACATCCGCGGCAAGCGTGACCTGTCTGACTACAACGCCGAGACTTTCGCAGCGCTTCCTCGCGCCCTTTTCATAGCTGATATCGTCCGGCCTTTCCCCTACGCGCAGAATTGCCAGTGTCGGTGTGATACCCGCGTGCTTTAATTCCTCTACCTGCCGCAGTGTCCGCTCGTTGATAGCCTTCGCGACCTCGTTTCCCTTTAATATTCTTGCCATTTTTCTTCCTTTCCGCAAAAAGCTCCCTTTCATTGTCCATGATTTCAGGCTCCTTGTCAAGATGAAATTCCGCGCGGCGCGGGCTAAGGTTTGTGGAATAAAATCCGAATTTCTACGCTTCCATCGCCTTGACGTGCTTCACGAGGTGTTTTGGGCGAAAGGGCACGCGCCGCAGGAGCGCGCTTTCTCCTCACGTGCCGCGCGGCGCGTCACGCCGCAAAACCCCTTCTACGCAAAAAGGCCGCGATACAGCAGCCTTTTTGATGATATTCTGATTATGCTTCTTTCCGCTTCTCACGCACCTTGCTACTCCGCGGCATGCTCCTGCAAAAGACGGTTTTTCATATCCCACAGTTTCTGAGAAAGATCCACATAATAGGTCTGCGGATTTTCGAAACGCAAGGTTTCGTCCCAAAGGGTTTCCATTTGCTCCTGACAGTACTTTTTAATCGTTTCGATGTCCGGACTTTCGTAAACGCACTTGCCCTGCTCGAAAATCGGCACATGCAGATTGCGCACCTCATAATTGCGGATCCGCGTTTTTTTCCAAATCGCATTCGGGTCGAAGATCTCATAAGAATCCTGCACCGGAATCGTTTCCTCCGCGAGTGTGATCACATCGCCGCGCGCTTTGCCGGTATCCTTGCTGTACAAGCGATACAGTCCCTTGAAGCCCGGATTGGTGATTTTCTCGACGTTTTCGGAAATTTTGATCTTCGGTGTCAGCACGCCGTTCTTTTCGAGTGCCGCCAGCTTATAGACGCCGCCGAATACCGGTTCGGATTTGGCAGTGATCAGACGCTCACCGACGCCGAAGGAGTTGATCTGCGCGCCCTCCAAAATGACGTCGCGGATAATATATTCATCCAGAGAGTTGGATACAACGATCGTGCAGTCCTCAAGACCCGCCTCATCGAGCATCTTACGCGCCTGTTTCGTCAAATATGATACATCGCCGGAGTCGATACGGATCCCCATCTTGGCAGGCTTCATTTCCTTAAATACCTTGATCGCCGCAGGAACGCCGGATTTCAGCACATTGTAGGTATCCACCAGCAGCACGCAGTTGTCCGGATAGATCTCCGCGTACTTCTTGAAAGCGGAATACTCGTCCGGATACATCTGCACCCAGCTGTGCGCCATCGTTCCCAGCGCCACGATGCCGTAATCTCTGTCCGCGATCGCGCAGGCTGTACCGGCGCAGCCGCCGATATAAGCCGCGCGCGCGCCCATGATCGCCGCGTCCGCGCCATGCGCTCTGCGGGAACCGAATTCCATGACCGGTCTGCCCTTTGCCGCGCGCACAATGCGGCTCGCCTTGGTCGCAATCATACTCTGGTGGTTGATGCACAAAAGCACCATCGTCTCGATGAACTGTGCCTGCATCACCGGTCCTCTGACGGTCACGATCGGCTCATGCGGGAAGATCGGCGTTCCCTCCGGCACCGCCCAGACATCACACTTGAACTCAAAATCACGCAGATACGCAAGAAAATCTTCGCAGAAAATATTTTTGCCGCGCAGATATGCGATGTCCTCATCCGTAAATCTGAGGTTCTTGAGATAGTCGATGAGCTGTTCCAGACCCGCCATGATCGCGTAGCCGCCGCCGTCCGGCACTCTGCGGAAGAACATATCGAAATACGCGATATCGTCCGCCATGCCGGATTCAAAATAGCCGTTTGCCATGGTGATTTCATAAAAATCTGTGAGCATCGTCAGATTCATTCTCTTGTCCATTGGATTTTTCTCCTCTGTTTCTACCTTTGTTTCTACTTTCGGTATCGTTTCTATTTTTGCAATAGCTTTTTTAAGAACTGTCCTGTATAAGACTGCGGGCACGCGGCAACCTCTTCCGGCGTACCGGTCGTCACGATGGTGCCGCCGCGGCTGCCGCCGTCCGGTCCCAGATCAATGATGTGGTCAGCCCGCTTGATGACATCGAGATTATGCTCGATGACTACCACCGTATTACCCGCGTCCACAAGCTTGTCCAGCACCGCCAGCAGCTTATCCACGTCCGCGAAGTGCAGCCCCGTCGTCGGCTCGTCGAGGATATACAGCGTCTTGCCCGTACTCCGTTTGGCGAGCTCTGACGCCAGCTTGACACGCTGCGCCTCACCGCCCGAAAGCTGCGTGGACGGCTGACCCAGTTTGATATAGCCCAGCCCGACTTCTTCCAGCGTCACAAGATGCCTGCTGATGGAAGGAATGTTCTGAAAGAATTCTACCCCTTCACTGACACTCATGTCAAGTACATCGAAGATACTTTTTCCTTTATATTTGACTTCCAGCGTCTCGCGGTTATACCGTTTCCCCTTGCAGACCTCACAAGGCACATACACATCCGGCAGGAAATGCATCTCGATCTGAATGATGCCGTCGCCGCCGCAGGCCTCGCAGCGGCCGCCTTTAACGTTGAAGCTGAAGCGGCCTTTTTCGTAGCCGCGCAGCTTCGCCTCCGGCAGACTCGCGAACAAATCCCGGATATGGTTGAACATGCCCGTATAGGTCGCCGGATTGGAACGCGGCGTTCTGCCGATCGGCGACTGGTCGATGTCGATGACCTTGTCAATGTACTCCAGCCCTAGAATCTCATCGTACTCGCCCGGCACCTCCTGCAGGCGGTTGGTGACCCGCGCCGCTCCTTTATACAGGATTTCATTGACCAGACTGCTCTTGCCGGATCCGGAAACACCGGTCACGCAGACAAACTTACCCAGCGGAAATTCCACATCGATATTCTTAAGATTGTGTTCTCTTGCCCCTTTGACGATAATGCTGCTGCCGTTGCCCAGCCGCCGCGCATCCGGTACATAGATCTTCTTCGCGCCCGACAGATACTGCCCGGTCAGCGATTCCTCGCAGCGCATAATATCCTGCACGCTGCCCTGCGCGACCAGCTCACCGCCGTAAATGCCCGCGCCCGGACCGATATCCACGATATGGTCCGCCGCGTACATGGTATCCTCATCGTGCTCAACGACAATCAGCGTATTCCCGATGTCGGTCAGATGGCGCAGCGTCTGCAGTAATTTTTCGTTGTCTTTTTGATGCAGACCGATGCTCGGCTCATCGAGGATATAGAGCACGCCCACCAGCCCAGAGCCAATCTGCGTTGCCAGACGAATGCGCTGGGACTCGCCGCCCGAAAGCGTTCCCGCGCTGCGGCTCAGCGTCAGATAATCCAAGCCTACATCGACCAGAAACTGCAGTCTGGCCTTGATCTCCTTGATGATCTGACGCGCGATCATTTCGTCCTTTTCGCTGAACGCGATGCTGTCGATGAAATCCAGCGCCTCGCGGATTGACATGTCCGAAAGCTCTGCGATGTTTTTGCCACCGACCGTTACCGCCAGAATCTCCGGCTTCAAACGCTTGCCGCCGCAGTCCGGGCAGGTCTTGATGGTCATGTACTTTTCCATCTTGTCCTTAAAATATTGCGAAGTCGACTCGCGGTAACGCCGTTCGATATTGTTCATCGCCCCCTCAAACGGCCGGTCCTGATGCGAAACCGTTCCGCTGGTGCGGCTGACATAATCGTAGACCAGATGGCGGTCTCCGGTGCCGTAATAAAGTTCCTGTCGGAATTTCTTTGGCAGATCCTTTAGCGGGAGGGAGGAATCTACCCCATGGTCCCTGATCAATGCATCTACCAGCTGTCGGTAAAATCCGCTGAACTCCATCGTACCGAAGATCGGCTGCAGCGCGCCCTCGTCGATGCTCTTGGTTTCATCGATCAGAAGCTTCGGATCGAGCTTCTGCGTGAAGCCCAGACCGTTGCAGGTCGGACAGGCGCCGAACGGCGCGTTGAACGAAAACATCCGCGGCTCCAGCTCTTCGATGCTGATGCCGTGATCCGGACACGCCAGCTTGGTGCTGAACATCTTTTCGTAATGATGATCATAAAAATCGCCAATCACCGATACGAGCCCGTCACCCTGCGCCACAGCCAGCTCGCAGGCCTCCGCGATACGGCTCTCCTGCCCCGGCTTGACCACGATACGGTCCACAACGATCTCGATGGTGTGCTTATAGGTTTTTTCCAGCTTGATCTCGTCCTCTTCCAGCAGCTTGACCTCGCCGTCCACCCGCACACGCGTAAATCCCTCGCGGCGAATACGGTCGAGAATCTTTTCGTGGGTACCCTTACGCCCGCGCACCACCGGCGCCAGCACCAAAAGCTTCGTACCCTCTTCAAACGCCATGATCGTATCTACCATCTGGTCGATGGACTGGCTGCTGATCAGTCTGCCGCAGACCGGACAATGCGGCTTGCCGACTCTGGCGTAGAGCAGGCGCAGATAGTCGTGAATCTCCGTCACCGTACCGACGGTCGAACGCGGATTGCGGTTGGTCGTCTTCTGGTCGATGGAAATCGCCGGAGAAAGCCCCTCGATGTACTCTACGTCCGGTTTTTCCATCTGGCCGAGGAACTGTCTCGCGTATGAGGAAAGACTCTCCATGTAGCGCCGCTGTCCCTCCGCGTAGATGGTATCAAATGCCAGCGAGGACTTTCCAGACCCAGAAAGCCCCGTCAGCACGACCAGCTGATCGCGCGGGATCGTGACGTCCAAATGCTTCAGATTATTTTCGTTTGCCCCTTTGATCACAATGTCTTTTGACATCTTCTCACTCCTTTTGTTTTGGTTTTGACGCCGGACATCTGCGCTGCACGCGCCGCCGCGCCCTATAACCGTACTTTATACTCGAAAATCTGATCTCGGAGCTGCGCGGCGCGTTCAAACTGCAGATCGCCTGCCGCCTGCTTCATCTCCTTTTCGAGCTTCTTTACATAATCGGCAAGCTCCTTCTTGGTCAGTTCCAGCGGACTCTTGCCCTTGTAATCTTCCATCCCCGGCTCTGCCGCGCGCGTCGCCTCGATCACCGCGCGCACCGACTTCTTGACCGTAGTCGGCGTGATTCCATGCGCCTTGTTGTAGGCATCCTGAATCCCGCGGCGGCGCTCCGTCTCCTTGATGGCAACGTCCATCGCGCCGCTGATCTTGTCCGCGTACATGATGACCCTGCCGTCCGCGTTTCGTGCCGCGCGTCCGATGGTCTGAATCAGCGAAGTTTCGGTTCTGAGGAAGCCCTCTTTGTCAGCGTCCAGGATCGCCACCAGTGAAACCTCCGGAATATCAAGACCCTCACGCAGCAGATTGATACCGACCAGCACATCAAATACGCCTAACCGCAGGTCACGAATGATTTCCATCCGCTCCAGGGTATCGACCTCCGAATGCAGATATCTGACCTTTATATTTACCCCTTTCAGGTAGTCCGTTAAACTCTCCGCCATTTTTTTTGTCAGCGTCGTGACGAGCACCCGCTCACCCTTCTCCGTCGTCTTGCGGATCTCTCCGATCAGATGATCGATCTGCCCCTCGGACGGCACGACAGTGATCGGTGGGTCCAAAAGTCCGGTCGGTCTGATGATCTGCTCGGCGTTCACACCGCCGGACACTTCCTTTTCGTAAGCGGCCGGGGTCGCGCTGACAAAGACCGCCTGATTGACCAGCTGACTGAACTCGTCGAACTGCAGCGGACGGTTGTCGAGCGCCGACGGCAGGCGGAAGCCGTATTCCACCAGTGAAGATTTGCGCGAACGGTCTCCCGCATACATCGCCCGAAGCTGCGGCAGCATGGCGTGCGACTCGTCGATGATAATCAAAAAGTCCTTCGGGAAGTAGTCGATCAACGTATACGGTCTTGTCCCCGCGGGTAATCCGTTGAGATGCCGCGAGTAGTTCTCAATGCCCTTGCAGCTGCCGATCTCTCGCAGCATTTCGAGGTCGTATCTGGTGCGCTGCTCGATGCGCTGCGCCTCCAGCAGCTTGCCGCGATCCTTGAACCACTGCACCCGTTCAACCAGCTCCTGATCGATCGTTGTCAGCGCGTGCTCCATCTTTTCCGGAGAGGTCACATAATGCGACGCCGGATAGATCGCGATATGATTGCGGATACCGAGGATCTCCCCGGTCAGCGGATTCATTTCTTTGATGCTCTCGATTTCATCACCGAACAGCTCGACCCGGACCGCCGACTCCGCGCCCGCCGGATAGATGTCGATGACATCGCCGCGCACGCGGAAGGTTCCACGCTCAAACGCCAGATCATTGCGGACATACTGGATATCCACCAGCTTGCGCAGGATATCCTTGCGCGGCTTCTCCATACCCGGTCGCAGCGAAAGCATCTGGTTCTCGTAGTCGAACGGGCTGCCCAAGCCGTAGATGCACGAAACCGATGCAACGATAATGACATCCTTACGCTCTGCAAGTGCCGCTGTCGCCGAATGGCGCAGCTTTTCGATCTCATCATTGATATCCGAGTCTTTTTCGATATAGGTATCCGTCGAAGGCACATAAGCCTCCGGTTGGTAGTAATCGTAATAACTGACAAAATATTCCACAGCATTTTCCGGGAAGAACTCCTTAAACTCGCCATGCAGCTGCGCCGCCAGCGTCTTATTATGGGAAATCACCAGCGTCGGCTTCTGCACCTGCTGGATCAGATTCGCCATCGTGAAGGTCTTACCGGACCCCGTCACGCCCATCAAAGTCTGATATTTCCTGCCCTCCGCGATCCCCGCGGCAAGCCTGCTGACCGCCTCCGGCTGGTCGCCCATCATGGTATAGTCTGAATGTAGTTTGAACTCCATCTGCCGTTTTCCCCCTGCATCACGCAAAAACTACCTTGATTATAGCATATACATGATAAAAAGTATAGCCAAAAACGAACATAGGTTTTCCAAATTGCGGTTATATTTTTTGTCTGCAATTTCCCCGAAAAGAAAGCAGTCTGCGGTTGCTGCAGACTGCAAAATAACTTTATTAATATAATCAGCTATGCTTTGTGATTAAATCGTACGAATAATCAGGTACGAGCAGCACACTTGTATTTAATACCCAAACAAATCCATTCTGTTCGTCTTTGCTACAGCGGTTCTGTTCTTTCAAGATTTTCACAGCATCCATATCCACCAGCGATTGTTTCAGCTGTGCATCTGAAATATTATAATCACCATTTTGGATCAGGCTCGCCTTGCGGATACTTCTACAGATGATTTTACAAAATTCATTTCTCATATATGCGAGGTATGTAGTGTTTTGTTCGGTATATCCTATCCGCTTGATCTTATCGCAGATAAGCCGCGTCTTTGTTTCGAAAGAATGCTCTGCTGCTTTTTCTGTCAGAATGTTTTGCACACATTCCATCAAGGTATGGCTTTCACGCAATACCAAAATTTCTTCTACACACCTTTTGCGTACCTTGCTGTCCTCAACTTTACATTCTTTTTCCAAGATGTTATCGATTCTCTGCGGCAGTTCAACAGCTTGTGCAATCAGACTTTCTGCAGTTCGCAGCTTATATTGTTTTCCATTCTTAAGCGGAAGCATAACCTTCTTCTCAGAGAACTGCTGCTGTGGTGCATCAAAAGTGTCCCAATAGGATTCCACCATGGGATAGTTAATATACAGCTTCCCCATATCGGTTTCGTTGGAAAAATACTTTTGCATTTTAAGAATGATTTCGTCCGAGAAGTAGGTGTCTTGTCTCTCATAGTCAAAAATCAAGAAAATATCTATAAAATTATCTTTATACCATGTTGTGCCTAGGCTTTGCATTTTGCTGACAACATAAGGCAGATCCACATCGGTGTCTTCCCAATCTTCTCCGTACTCTTTTTCAAGCCTTGCATTTAAATTGAAAATGTTGCTTTCGTATATGACAATATTTTCATCTTGAATATTCATTTCCGGAAAACATTGCAACATTAACCCCAGCAATTCCTTTTTTTCGTGTTTTCCCTCCACGATGAACAAATGCTGCTGTCTTTTTCGCTGTGGTATGAAATCAAAGTTACTCATAGGCCTCGAACTCTCCGCTGATATACAACTTTTCCAAATTATGCCCCTCTCTGAGTTCCCGATTTGTCGCATCGCAAAGAGGTGTAAGCGTTCCAAAGGCAGACAAAATGAATAAGCAATCCGGCCGCATGATTCGATTCGTCATAAGATTCGTATTATGCGTTGTCATAACAATCTGACTGTCTGGATATTTCCCCTTGAGGAAAGCTATCATATTTTCTGACATTTCGTAATGATAAAATGCATCAAACTCGTCAAGATACATAAATGTAATGCACTGAAACGTTTGCAGCATACGATACATATCGAAAAGCGCCAAGGTTCCGCTTGATGCCGTCTGCAGAAAGTTTACTTTTCTGTTATGCCTAAAATACAGTTCGATCGTATCATCCGGAAGTCTTTGGATTTCCAGTTCACATGCAACTCCCATTGTATTCAGAAAGTTCTCAAAATCTTGCAGATTCTCATTCTTCTCCAAAGCTTTGAAAAAATCTGCAGAGGTTCTTCGATAGGATTCATTTTTCAAAGTAATAAAGGTCATTCCCTTTACATAGTTGTATAGTTTCATAACAACAGAGTCTTCCGGCAATGCGGTATTGTTGACCAACCATCTCAAGAAAGGGATCGTTTTTCTTTGGTTTGATTCATCGATCTGCTCATAAGCCTCAGAATACCTCTCAACATTCACATTCTGTTTGAGCAAGCTTTCACTTGGTGACAGGACCATACCTCCGGAAAAAATACGAGTAGTGAAATATTCCTCTCCGTTGATGCGCAATTCCTCGTAACTCAAAAAACTGATACTCTTTTTTCTATAGGAGTACTGCACTTCATCCTCACCAATTTGAAAATCATAACAAAACTCCGCATATTCCTCTGTAGAATCCGCATTCAAAAAGGAGCTTTCTTCACTCATTGCAGAAAAAAATAAAACATTTTTTATGTCTGTAATCGCTCTGCCTAAATTGGTTTTACCTGTTGCGTTTTTTCCATATACTAACATCTTGCCGAGAGTATTGTGTGAAATGCACTCTGTATTAAATTGATAACCGCCAACCTCACTAAAATTCATTGTGATTTTTTCTTTGAAGTTTTTGAAATTTTTAACCTCGAATTTTTTTAGCATCATCCATTCCGCCTTTTCCAGTTCTTTGCTTAAATAATTATACCCAATTTTTTTACATCACACAAGTGGTTCCGCAAAAAAATTACGGCAATATGCAACAAGAACTTATCAAACTTCCTCTTTATTTATGAAAATTTATGCTTCCGCTGAGAGTATTCGATTTTGCGTTGTGCTTCGAAACGGTAGGTAAGGCGCTGAGGTCTGCGTCAGGAGACATGCGTAGAATGACCATTTGCTGCGTCGGACGAGCGCGTGCATCATGAAACAAGCAAAATGCATGCTTTTGTCATAACGCAAAGACTGCAAAGTATACACCTACCTTGCAGTCTCTTTTACATCAATTTATGCTCCTGAAATCATTGATGTCCTGTGATGTTGTTGTGTGTCCGGGGATTCTGACCGGCCGGAGCCTGCCTGCACCCGTCTGTGCGGGTCCTATTTCCCTTTCGTCCAGGTTCTGCTTGCGTATTTGCACTGCTTGAGCGCGGTCTTCGCGGTGAGCTTGCCGTTTTCGTCGTAAACTCTGACCTGAACCTTGTAGAAGTATTTCGTTCCCTTCTTACCGCTGGTATTGGTGTATGCAGCGGTCTTTTTCGTGACGGCTGCCTTGTAGCCTGCCGCCTTCTTCGTCGAGCGA